>PPYE01681728.1_pt1 | contig 29246 bp, 20 predicted proteins | sample 1559881 | NCBI WGS metagenome assembly PPYE01 (sample SAMN08240022, study PRJNA423297) | Human gut metagenome, whole genome shotgun sequencing project. | reverse complement strand
GCGGGCTGCAGCACTGGAGCAGCATGGACGACCGGCTGGAAAGCGTGGTGGAGAAGATGGACACGGCTGAAGGGCATCTGGCCCGGATAGCCGAGAACACCGGTGTGAGCGCCGGACACCTGGGCGAACTGAAGGAAGTGATAAAGAAAATGATACGTGACGGACTAAAAGTGAAGTGATATGGGCAATATACTGAGCGGACTGGTGCTGGTGAACGGCACGGACATCTGGACGGAATACGGCGTGTTCCTGGTGGAAGACCGGCGCGGGGGCATGGAGAACCTGACGGCCATCCTGACCCCGAGCAAGGCCAAGAAGGATACGGCTGTGGACATACGGGAAGAGCACGGGGAAAAATACAGCCCCGTGCTGACCCCACGGAATGAAGCGCGTGACGTGACGCTGCATTTTGCGCTTTACAACAAGACCCAGGCAGGCTGGATGAAGCAGTACTTTGCCTTTGTGAATTTCCTGAAGCAAGGGAAGGACGGCTGGCTGGAGATCCGTTTCCCCCAGCTGGATCTGCAGCTGCGGGTGAAGTATGCCGACTGTACGAAGTTCACCCCGCTGACCTATCTGTGGACGGAAGGTGTGCATGCCGGAAAGTTCCGGGTAAAGTTCCGGGAACCGAAACCGATTATATAACCATTCAAACGCTATTAGAATATGCTTCTAACGATATATGATAAAGCCGGAACCAAGCGTGCGGATGTGGCCGTGAACGACAGCTCGACGCAAAGCAAGGAAGTGCAGGGAGACAATGTGCTTTCCCTGTCGTTCAGCTATTATGCCTTCCTGCCCCTGGACGTGAACGACTACACGGACTATCTGGGCGAACGGTACTGGCTGACAGAACGCTACACGCCGAAGCAGGTGAGCGATGGTGAATGGGAGTATAACCTGAAGCTGTACGGTATCGAGAGCCTAATCAAGCGGTTCCTGGTGCTGGAGACGACGGACGGGGACACCAACCCCCTGTTTACCCTGACGGCCACGCCCCGCGAGCATGTGGCGATGGTGGTGAAGGCTATCAATAACGGCATGGGCCACATTACTGACTGGAAGACGGGTACGGTGGAAGGTACGGAGCTGATCACGATAGACTACGAGGGGATGTACTGCGACGAAGCGCTGAAAGCCATCGCGGAAAAGGCAGGCGGCAAGGTGGAATGGTGGGTTGAGGGGCAGACTGTGAACGTGTGCCGCTGCGAACACGGGGAAGAAATCACCCTTGGCTATGGCAAGGGGCTGACCTCCCTGGAAAGAGATACGAGCAACACGGCCAAATTCTATACGCGCCTGTTCCCGGTAGGCTCGACCCGCAACATCGATGCGGAGAAATACGGCAGCCCGCGTCTGATGCTTCCCGGCGGCAGGAAGTACATCGAGCAGGGCGTGGAGGAATATGGCATCTATGACCATTACGAGCAGGATGCTTTCAGCGGCATCTTCCCCCGTCGGGTCGGTACGGTGAGCTCGGTTCGCAGCGAGGAGGTGGCAGACGATGAAGGAAACAAATTCACCGTCTATTATTTCCGGGACGGGGAACTGGACTTTGACCCTAACCTGTACGAGCTGGCCGGAGAAACCAAACGTGTGTCGTTCCAGACGGGCGACCTTGCCGGACTGGGAGAAAGCGATGACCACTACTTTGAGGTGAACTACGACAGCGCGGCACGTGAATTCGAACTGATCACCATCTGGCCCTACGATGACGACACCCAGCTGCCGGGCGGCAAGCTGGTGCCCCGAGCAGGCGACACCTATATCCTGTGGAATATCCGGATGCCGGATGAGTATTACCGGCTGGCCGAAGAGGAGTTTGCGGTTGCGGTGGACGAGTACAACCGGGACCACTGGCTGGACATTGCCGCCTACAAAGCCCCGACAGACCCGGTATACATCGAGGAGCACGGCATAGACCTGTTTGTGGGCAGACGGGTGAAGCTGGAGAGCCGGAAGTATTTCCCGGAAAAAGGCTACCGTCAGAGCCGTATCACCAAGATCAGCCGCAAGGTGAACGAACCCGGGCAGATGGACATCGAGATAAGCGATGCGCTGCAGGTGGGCAAGTTCGACAAGGTGACGGACAGCATCGGTGCGCTGAAAAGCTATACGAAATCAAAGACGGAAGGCGCTGCCCTTCCGGACATCATACGAAGCTGGGACAAGACGCTGCCCACGGACAACAACCTGTTTTCCGCCCGGCGCAGCCAGAAAGAGTTCCTGAGCAAGAACCAGCCGGACACAGCCAAAGAGTCCATCCGCTTCCTGAAGGGTGTGAGCTTTGGCGAGGCTGCTGGCGGCAAGCCCTGCGGCATCGTGGATGGTGAGGGCAATGCCGAATACTTGACTGCCGTGATCCGCGAACTGCTGCGCAGCACGGAGTTTGTGGACGGGCTGACCGGTGAGGGCTGGCAGCTGTGGATTGACCAGCTGACCGGACTGACAAACCTGACGGTGGACAAAGTGACTGCCCGGCAAAGCCTGGTGGCGCTGGAACTGCTGATCGAGAAGGTGCGCAGCGTGTGCGGCCAGCTGGTGGTGTCCGCTGCCAACGGCAAGATCAAGGACGTGGTGAAGCAGGGCGACAACTACCGCATCGTGTTTGAGCAGGAATCGGGCTTTGTGGCCCATGACCTGATGCGCTGTGCGGTTACGGGTGGTAAGAAACTAAAAGCATACTGGGTGGAGGTGGCTTCGGTGATAGCCGGCGGTGTACTGGTCCCGGTAAGCGAGTTTGGCGGGGTGAAGCCGGAGGCAGGCGATGAGTGCGTGCTGATGGGCAACACCGAAACCCCGCTCCGGCAGAACCTTATATCCATTGCGGCCACGGAGGACGGACAGCCCCGTATCGACATTCTGGACGGTGTGAAGGCCAAGAACTTCAACGGCTGCCTTCGTTGCCGGCTGGGTAAGCTGGACGGCATCAGGAGCAGCGCTTTCCCGGCAGACAAACAGCCGAAAGGAAACGGCCTGTATGCCGACAACGTGTGGCTGAAGGGTACGTTCGTGTTGATGACGGGCGAGGACATCCTGACGCGGTTTGAGATAACCGAGGGGAAAATCCATTCAGCCGTGGAAAGCTTGCGCAAGGAAATACGCGAAGAACAGAGTTATCTGGACAACAGCAGTTTTGCCGACGGCATGGACAAATGGAAGACGGGCAGCAAGGCTACGCTGTTCACCCTGGGCGGACGCTGGATCTGGGCGAACGGCGGTCCTTACGGTACGAAGCCGGACGGCCATGCCGAGATACGGACCGACGGCAAGGTGCCTTATGCCTATATCCGGAACAGCTATATCATGCAGAAACTGGAGGACTTCCGGCTGGTACCGGAGTACCGGCAGACGAACAGCCAGGGCGAACGGGTGCCCGGCGTGGTGTATCTGTCGTTCAGCTACCGGGTTATCAAGGCCGGAAGGTTGAAAATAGAATTTGTGAACGCTGATAAGACCGGGTTTGAGAACTTCAACATGTTCGGCCATGAAGAGGACCTGCCCGTTGGCGGTGAGAAGATGTTCACGTTGGACGGACTTTGGAACGGCACTGGCGACTTCAAGCTGTCGTTTACGGGCGTGATTTACATTTCGCTGCTGGTGTTCAGCACCAACAAGGCGGACGCACTGGCCTATAAGTACCGTACACTGTTCGAACAGAGCGACCGGCTGGTAAAGATTTCAGCGGCGGTCTTCGACAAGGACGGTAATGCGCTGAAAGAGACCGGGCTTGTCATAAAGCCTGAAGGTTCCGGTCTGTATGCGCAGGACAATACAGGAAAGATTGCCCTTATCGGGGTGAGCGTGGAGGAAGAGGACGAGTACGGAAATACCGTGAGCAAAATCAAGCTGACAGCCGACCATATACAGCTGGAGGGACTGGTAACGGCCAACGGCAACTTCAAGATACTGGAAGACGGCAGCATTGAAACGACCAACGGTAAGTTTACCGGAGAGATAGACAGCAGCAAAGGGAAAATCGGCGGCTTTGAGATAGGGAACGGCCGTATCGGTTCTGTGGCCGACTCTCACGGGAGCGGTGGCGGTCTTGCCATTTATGATGATTTTTTCCGTGTCGGCGGCAGCAAAGGATATGTGATGTTCGGTGATGATGTGATACCGTCTTCTGCAGGAGGAGCTTTTACCGCTGTCGGTCGTATCGTGAACTCAGCCCCCAATATATACGGGAATTACGGCTTCGACCAAGCGAACTATGGATTGTTTATAGATGTTACCGGCGGTACGAAGAACTACGGTATCAGCAGCAATGCGGCATTACTTGCCCCGGCGTTTATCAATACGAAAGCCAAGCTGCTTACCTTCGGAAGTGGAAACTACACGGTGGATTTCTCACAACACAATATCATTTTGATGTATTACAATGAACCCAACTACAGTAAGGTAGAGGTTACGCTGCCGTCGGAAAGTTCTGTGGCATACAAGTTCGGCATGAGTTACTTGCCTACCGATTTTGCAGCCATTGTCACGTTCAGGGTCAGACCCGGTTCAAAGAATATCATACTAAAAGGTATCTATAACCACAATGAAGATTTGCAAAACTACGAGATGGCATCCGGGGACTCCGTAACGGTACTTATTACAAAAGCGGACGGATTCCGTTACCAGATATTGAATCATTCATCCTAAAAAACAGATATATATGAAAAAGTTAGATTTCAGGAATTTCAGCGTTCCCACCGGAATAACCCGTCAGACGAGGGAGGTTTTCGATGCACGTGAGCAGATAGCCGATTTGCTGTATACGCGTGTCAGTGGCATCAAGGCCCATCGGCTTGCGTTCAAGATTTTCGAGAGTACCGGCGAGACCGAGTTCAGCGATGAGGAAACCGGGATGATACACATGGCGGTGGAACGCTATTGTCTTCCCAATGTGATAGATGCCCTGAACGAAATCCTGGGCGGGTCAGAAACCGATAAAAACGAATGAGTATGGCAGAAATGACACAAGAAGAACTGGTTCAGGAAGTGCTGGACCGTGTACTCCAGAGTTCTACCGGCGTGGAGGACTTGGAGACCGTCACCTCGCTGAGCGGTGTGAAATCACTGCCCGGGGAGAAGGACGGCAAGATGGTGAACGTCCCCCTGGAACTGATAGGGAAGCCTGCGAGCGATGCCGCCGCCCGTGCCGAGGCTGCCGCCAAGAAAGCGGAAGGAGCCGTAGCCGGACTGGAGGAAAAGACCCAGGCCGCCACGGAAGCGGCCACCAAGGCCAACGAAGCGGCAGCCAAGGCAGAAAACGCCGCTGCCAAGGTGGAACAGACTACGGCAGCAGCCATCGGCGGGGCTACCGCACGCTTTTCCTCATGGATGGAAACAGGCAACGTTTTACCTGACAAGAGTACCAAACCGGGCGGCAGCGTAGTGTATGTAGCGGATGCCGGGAAGTTCGCCTACCACATGGACTCCACCCTGTACGGGGACTGGGATGTGGCGGGTGTGCCTCCTGCCGGCATATTCATGAATGCGGACCGGACAGCCATCCTGCCGGACAAGCTCTACCTGCTGGGTGATGCCGTATATACCGGAACAGGCGGCAGCCTGAGACTGCTGGCCTACCGGCATGAGGTGATGAGCGGGGAAGCTTACGAGGCGCTGCAGGACAAGGATGCGAATACGCTGTATCTGATTTATGAGGAGGATTGACGATGATAACCATAGGCGGTAAGGAAATAACGGCTGCGTATGTGGGGAAACGTGCCCTGTCGGCAGTCTATGCCGGGGCAAGACTGGTGTGGTCTGCGATAAGCAGCTGTTTCGGACTTGGATACTGGAAAGGCGACGAGCCGTGGAACGGATCGGACGCATGGAACGGTAGCAGTAAAACTGATAAATGAATGATTATTATAAAAGGACAGTATTATGGCAAAAAGGAAAATAAGCGGAATCATCAACGCGACTGAACATCCGATGAATCTTGAAACACCATGGAATCAGAAACAGCCGGACGGCACCTATCATGCCTATGCAGGCGATGACATCGAAGCGTTCCTGAAGAAGGAACTGTCAAACCGTACCCCTACCGAGGAACTGGTGAGCGGCGAGACGAAACCTCCTACATCCGGAACGGTGTTCGATGCGATGGTGGGTACGGTGACGGACGTGGATGTGCAGGACAGCGAGGACGGCACCCAGTACGTGATGACCGTCAAGCAGAAGGACAACCAGGGCGGCGAGAGCTCGAAGGAAGTGCGCTTTTCCAAGTACACGGACGATGACAAGGTGGTGGTGAACATCGACCTGACGGACAGCGGCGGTGCGGGACTTCCCGCCTCGCAGTATCTGGCACTGGGCAGCGGCTTTGTGGTGAAATACTCCGTAGGTGTGGGCACTGCCGGTGGCGGTACGGTGGACGGCTACAGCGACCTGAAAGCCCGCGTGATCGTGAAACGCGGTTCGACCGTCATCAGTGAGTTCCGGGATGCGGAGTTTGTGGGCGTTACAGCCGGACAGAGCTATACCTTTGACGCTTCGCCCTACCTGAAGGATGCCACTGCCTATACCGTACAGGTGGAAGCGCAGGCAACTTACCAGGACGGCACGCTGATGAAGACGGCCACGGCCAAGGTGACCATGGTGGCCATGGAGCTGGAGACCACCTACTCGGCGGGCAACGGGCTGGCCGACGGGGGATATAAAAATGACGTGAACATCCCCTTTACTGCCAAGGGCACGAGCGGTGAGAAGAACATCTACTACCGCGTGAACGGCGGACAGGCCTTTACCCTCGGTCTTTCGGCCGGCAGCGGTGTGCAGCAGAAGAACGTGACCATCCCCCTGACACAGATGCAGGAGGGTACGAACGTGGTGGAAGCCTACGCGCAGCATGAGAACTCCGGTGTGGTGAGCCGGGTGCATTACATTACGCTGCTGAAGGCAGGCGGAGGTGTGACAGCGTATGCCGGCCTGATGTTCAGCCACCGGGCAGCGGGGTTCCAGCGTGACTGGAAACACCCGGTGCTGGAGGCAGAGCAGTTCACGGCATGGAACTTCACGTATGCCGGCTATGACCGCGATGCGTATACGGCCCGTGTGAAAGTGACCGACCGGGGCAGCGTGGTGAAGGAAGACCTGCTGCAACGCGGTGAGACCGGCAGCTACGGACGGACGAACGTGAACGTGGAACCGTTGGACTACCGTGTGTCATGCGGCGATGCCGTGCTTGAGGTGCAGGTGAACACCACATCGCACCCGGACATTGAAGCCACGCTGGCACCGGATGCCGTGTGTACGTTTGACGCCTTCGGGCGAAGCAACACGGAAAACAACCCGGCAAGCTGGGTGAGCGGTGACAAGCGTATGGAGTTCCGGGACGTGCTGTGGAGCGTGAACGAATATGGTGCCGGTAGCGGCTGGCACAAGGACCGCCTGCTGCTGGCCGGTGGTGCAGGTATGACCCTGACCGCTGACGGCGGTTACCGCCCCTTCAACGAGGCGGACAAGCCCGAGGGATTTGCCATCCGTGACGTGGGCATGACGCTGGAGATAGAATACAGCACGGCCAACGTGACGGATACGGATGCCGAGCTGATCACCTGCCTGGGGCAGCTGGACAACGGCAACCGGTACGGGCTGATTGTGACTCCGGAAGAGGCCAAGTTCCTGACCGGTGTGGTGACCGAGGCGATGGATGCCGGACAGGTGCTGCGCTATGAAGACTCGGTGGGTACCAAGTTCCAGCCGGGTACGAATATCCGCATTACCTACGTGTTCTATCCGAACGTGCAGACCAACGAACAGCGCACGCTGATCGGTTTCTATGTGAACGGTGAAGAGTCGGCTGCTTCCAAGTGGCTCGACAAGGTGAATTTTGACATTCAGAGCCAGTTGGAATTTAAGTCGGCAGGTGCCGACTTGAACGTGAAGAGCGTGCGTATCTATAACAAGGCGCTGACCTCGGACGAGGTGCTGAACAACTACATCGTGGACCGCAACCACCTGGAGGATGCCGACGGGGAACCGGGCGTGCGCTCACTGGATGAGGACAACCGCGTGCTGAATGAAGGAGATACGGTGAGCATGGAGAAGCTGATGGGGCTGATGAAGAAGCGCCGGAACTCGATCCTGGTACTGATAGGCACGGGCAGCGTGGGCAGTGAGGTTCCGAGCGAGAGCGACACGCTGAACGTGGTGGATGCACTGGCCCAGCTGAACGACAAGAAGGCCAATAAACTGGTAAGGGAGGTCCGTTTCTATAACGGAGAGGACAGGACGCTTGACTTTATCCTTACCAACGTATATGTCCGTATTCAGGGTACTTCTTCCGTGAACTATGCCAGAAAGAACTTCCGTTTCTACTTCCAGAAGACGGCAAGCGGCTGGACGGTTACATTGAGCTACGGGGAGATTGACGGAAACGGCAGGCAGAAGAATCCGGTGGTAACTACCGGCAAAAAAAATCTCTTCAAGTTACGCAGGAACTCGGTAGGCGCGAAGCTGGCATGTTCCAAATGCGACTTCTCGGACTCGTCCATGACCACCAATACCGGAGGTGCGAAGCTTATCAATGACGGACTGAAAGAGATGGGGCTGCTTACGCCTGCCCAGCGTTACGCCAAAGACCATGGGCTGGAGGATGATTACCGTTCGGCCATCGACGGCCTGCCGTGCGACCTGTTCGTAGCGAAGAGTGCCGACGAAGACCTGACCTATTACGGCCAGTACAACATGAACAACGAGAAGAGCGACAGCTACCCCATCTTCGGGCAGGATGAGACCATCGGCGGCGAGAAATGGGGCGAGGGCGACACGCTGAACTACCTGGAAGCCGACGAGGAAGGACACAAGCAGTACCTGCCCGTCTGCTTCGAGACGCTGAACAACTCCAATCCGCTGTGCCTGTTCCACTGGTTGCCGAGTACCGAACCGGAGCATAAGGATTTCATGGACTACAACTTTGACGGAGGACTGGAATTTAATCATCCGAAAGATACCTTCTGGTCGGACGGAGGCGGTGACGCGGAGGAAGAACCGAACCTGAAAGACCACCTCGGTACCGGTGACAAGTACGACAAGATGTACAAGGCCACCGACCGCATGATGAGTTTCGTCTACCGGTGCGTAAAGGAAACGCCTGCGGGCAGGAACATGGTTTACAGCACGGAATCCCATTCGTTCGAGGGGGTGGACTATGAGGACGACGGCGACAAGTTCCCTACCGCCAAGTGGCAGAGCGATACGTTCAGGAAAGAGGCCGGGAAGTATTTCGACCTTCCCCACCTGATTGCCTACTATCTGTACGTGCAGTTCAACCTCGGCGTGGACCAGCTTGCGAAGAACATGCTTATCCGCACATGGGACGGTGTGAAATGGTCGATTGACTATTATGACGGCGACTGCCAGCTCGGTTCTGACAACAAGTCGTTCCTGACCGGGAAGTATGACGACAACCGCCAGACGAAGCGCGACGGGGCTTATGTGATGCAGGGTCATAACTCGTGGCTGTGGAACCTCATCGTGGCCAATTGCTGGGACATGATTGTGGAGATTATGGTGAGCGGATGGAACGGGGGCGCAAGCTTCATGAGTGCCTTCAGTATCCAGAAAGCCATTGACCATTTCGATACCGAACAGATGAAGAAGTGGTGCTCACGCCTCTATAACAAGTCCGGCATCTTCAAATACATCTACCCGTTCCTGAACGAAATGCCGGTGGGTGCTGACGGTGCCAAACAGACCTATCCGCAAATCTACGGTCTGAAGGGTTCGTTGAAAGCACACCGGAACTACTTCATCCAACGCCGGTATGACCTGAAGCAGGTGGAGTACGGCTATGTATCCACGCTGGGTGCCCAGTTCTACCAGAGTACGGCATCGCTGGACAAGGCTTATAAACTGAAACCGATGCAGTACCGGCTGACCATCCCGTACCGTGTGCAGCTCTCCACCAGCAACGGCGTGCAGGCCGACAGCGGCGTGGTGGATGCGGACGTGCTCCATTCCCTGCAGCTGACCCGTGCCTTCGGTGAGAACGACCCGCTGAAGATTATCGGTGCAGCCAAAATCAAGGAGCTGGTATGGCACGAGGATGCGTTCGCAATCGGCTTCAACTTCGGTCTGCTGACCTCACTGGTAAAACTCGACATGAGCGTGGAGAAAGCCAGCGGTTACCGGAACGGCTCGTTCATGGCTTCGACCAATGGTATGCTGCTTCTGGAAGAAGTGAACATGCGGAACAACCGGCTGGCCCGGAACGGGGACAACGGGAATGTGGCCACTTTGGACTTGAGCTGGCAGGGCCGCCTGAAGAAACTGGACGTGAGGGGTACGGGGCTGACCCGTGTGAAACTGGCCACCGGTGCGCCCGTTGTGCAGTTATGCCTGCCGGACACGATTGAGGAACTGTTCCTGGAATATCTGACCAAGCTGTCCGATAGTGGCCTGATACTGGAAGGGATCAATAATGTGCGGGGCTACCGCTACACCAACTGCCCCGGCATCGACGGGTTCGCTATGCTGGAACGCCTGCACCAGGCCAGACTGAACGGCAGCGGCAAGCTGGAGCGCTTCGTGCTGGAGATAGACCGGGAAGACGACGGAACCCTGCTGAAGAAGTATTACGACTACGGAACGTATACACAGACGGGTGCCGTGGATGACCGGCATTCGGGACTGAGGGGCAAGCTGACCCTGACGAAGTATCTGGCCGATGAGGAACTGGAGAAGTATGCCGCCCGTTATCCGGAACTGACCATCAAGCAGCCGCCCTATACGATGATCGAGTTTGACGACAGCGTGGCCGACGATGCCAATGTTTCGAACCTGGACAACAAGACGGGGTACAAATTCGGCAATACGTACAAAATGAGCGGGCATGTGAATGCCATCCTGTCCAAGCGCCACCGCGTATTGGCCAAGGTGACGAAGATGCCCACGAGCCGGAAGGTGGAGATAGCCGGGCAGCAGGTGGAAGTGAACAACCCGGACGGGGAGATGACCTATTTCCCCCTGCATGACGAAAGCTCGAACTTCTATGCCGATGCGGAGGATATGAACGACTGTACGGTGGCGAAGCTGGACGGCAGCGAGGGAGACTGGATGATGTATGAGCCGTTTTACTGGAGCAAAGGCATCAACGATTATTTGAACAACAAGAAGTACGCCTGCTACAGCAGTTATCCGGAGGACGAAATGCCCCCGGTGCCTGAGGCGACGGTACTGACACTGGATGCCATCAAGGAGACACAGGGCGGCTGGCTGGGTGAACGCAAGATCATGAGCGGCAAGCCCACGCTGATGGAATCCTATACGACGGACAAGGCTTATTCCGTGTGCAAAGTGGACGTGTCGGGTTACAGACGTGTCCGCTTCCCGAGCGTTCCAGGAACAGGGCTTATCGGCAGTGTGTTTGCTGATGCGGAGGGAAACATCCTGAAGAGTATTGTGGTGCCGACCATCGGCTTGAAATTTGAAGCCGGCATGTATCTGATAGCAGACGTTCCGGAACGTGCTACAGCCCTGCATTTCTCCATTCTGAACACGGCAGAGTTTGACTGCGTGGTACTGAGCCACAGCGACAAGATAGAGGACATGGAACCGGATTGGGTGGCCAATGAGGAGCATCTGTGTGCCGTTGTGGGCAGTTCGGTGGTGGGCAGTAAACTGCGTGCCTGCATCACCGGAGCTTCGACCACGGCAAGTATGACCTGGACGGACTTCCACTACTACAGCCAGCAGCGGGGTATGCAGCAGATAGATGCGCTGATGCACAGCCGCATCGCGAACCTGAGCTATGCAAAGTACGGGCGCAGGGATATGCAGGAACAATGCGGTGCCGGTCAGCATAACAATAACCGCACAACAGGCGGAACGGCCGAATACGGGATGACAGACACCATCGGCTACGATGAAGCGTATGTCATTAACAACAAAATCACGAATTCGCTGATTGACGGCCTGGTGCACCAGTATGCCTGGTATAAGAGTCGGGACGAATACGGACAGGCGACTGTGGTGCAGGTGAACAATATCTGCTGCCTGGGCTATGAGGACATCTACGGCAACAAGTATGACATGATGGACGGCGTGGATCTGCCGAACGACAGCGGTAACGTGGGCAAATGGCGCATCTGGATGCCTGACGGCAGTATCCGTATGGTACAGGGCAAGAAGGACAGCGGTCAGTGGATTACAGGCGTGGCGCACGGCAAGTATATGGACATGATTCCGGTAGGTAATCTGAACGGATCATCTTCTACTTACTATACCGACATGTACTGGATAAGCACCGCTACGGTCCGTGTGGTCTATCGCGGGTTCTACTATGCGAGCGCGGATGGCGGTGTGTCGAGTGCGTATGCGAATAGCGATGCTTCGAATACGGTTGCGAATATCGGCTCGCGTCTGGCCTTCCGCGGCAAAATCGTCCGGGCGCAAAGCGTGGCAGCGTACAAGGCGATACGCGAGGTGGCGTAAGCGCAAAGCGCCAAAGCGTGGAGCGAAGCGACTAAAACGAAAGAACGGGATTCGGATGGTTTCCGAATTCCATTTAAAAGGTATTCAAATACCGGCGAAGCCGGCCGAATTTTTTTAGAATATTGATAGGGTAGGGGAATATGCTTTAAATTATACGCTTCGTTTTGTGAAATGAACTTTTCATTTTGAAACGCGCGAACATTTCGATTTGCGGATTATACTTAATCATAAAACAAAAACCGAACATAATTATTACGCACCTCTGACTATAAACGCGGGTGGTATTTGGGGACATGGCATTGCTGCAAAGGCAGGCATAAGGGTGGACATGTTCCCGGCAAAAGGCTCGTTATTGATTTTTGGGCATCGAATCAATAATGTAGTGCTTAACCGTTGTCGTAAACCGGCCAATGCAGATATTCTTGTTCCTGGAGATACAATCTGCTTGATTGGAACGACTTCCAGCCGCGTGGGTTTTGATGAGGTGGATGATGTGCGGGTTACACCGGAAGAGGTGGATTTGCTGTTGTCGGAGGGCGAGAAATTGGCTCCTGCTCTGGCTACAACCCGTATTTTGCGTGCATACGCCGGCGTTCGCCCGTTGGTGGCTGCCGATAATGACCCTTCCGGCCGTAACATCAGCCGCGGCATCGTGTTGTTGGATCACGAAGTGCGCGACGGTGTTCCGGGATTCGTAACTATCACCGGCGGAAAACTGATGACATACCGGCTGATGGCGGAGTGGGCCACAGACCTGGCTTGCAAGAAGCTTGGCATTGACAAGCCTTGCATTACAATGAACGAACCCCTTCCCGGTTCGCGCATGGAAGAGGACCGTTCGGGAGGTAAGCAGGTGGTGGCGGAACAGCCTAAACGTTCTTCGGTAGGCCGTCACGGTGAAATGGCTGCCAGGATTGCATCGGAAAGCAAGTACGATAACAGCCTGGTTTGCGAATGTGAGGATGTGACCGTAGGTGAAGTGAACTATGCCGTGAACGAACTTGATGTGCACAATCTGATAGACCTGCGCCGCCGCACACGTGTCGGCATGGGTACGTGTCAGGGGGAACTCTGTGCCTGTCGTGCGGCAGGATTGCTGGGCGAGGCGCATAATTGCTCCCAAAAGGCGAAAGAGGATTTGGCTTCGTTCCTGAACGAACGCTGGAAAGGATTGTATCCTGTGGCATGGGGCGAGGCGCTGCGCGAAAGCGAATATACCCAGTGGATATATGGTGGAGTTTGTGGAATGGAATAAAATGAATAAAGATGAAATTTGATACTTTAATAGTAGGTGGGGGGCTTGCCGGTCTGACGTGTGGCATCCGTTTGCAGAAGAATGGCGTGACGTGTGCTATCATTTCCACCGGACAAAGTGCGTTGCATTTTTCTTCCGGTTCATTCGATTTGCTCAACGAACTGGCCGACGGGACAAAGGTGGATAATCCGCTTGCGGCTGCCGGCAGGGTTGGCGCAAATCACCCCTACGCCAAGCTGGACGGTAAGTTTGCATATTATGTCCGTGAGGCGAAACAGTTGTTCCTTGATTGCGGTATTGAAGTGAACGGTGATGCGGAACGTAATCATTTGCGTATAACTCCGATGGGCACGTTGAAGCCGACGTGGCTGACGTTCTCCGACTTCACGCAACTTTCATCGCCCCATGATATAGCAGGCAAGAAAGTGCTGGTGGTCAATATAGCCGGATTTCTTGACTTCAATACGAAATTTGTAGCCGACAGTTTTGAGAAGTGCGGTGCTGAATGCCGTATATCTTCTATCAATCTTCCCGAACTGGAAAGATTGCGGATTAGCCCGACGGAAATGCGTTCCACCAATATTGCCAGGGTTCTGGAGAATGACAAAACGCTTGAGACTTTAATCAGGGAGTTGGCCGGAAAGGTATCCGGCTTCGACAGCGTTGCTTTGCCGGCTGTATTCGGACTGTCGTCTGCCGCACCGGTAAGAAAGCTGAAAGAAGCGTTGGACATTCCGGTATGGCTGATTCCGACAATGCCGCCCTCTGTGCCGGGCATCCGTGCACAGCAACAGCTACGCCGTTCTTTTGAAGCGCTGGGCGGAGTCTATATGCTGGGCGATACGGTAGTGAAAGCCGACTTCAAAGGCAATAGAGTGCAGGCGGTATATTCCGTCAATCATGGAGATATCTCGTTTGTGGCGGAAAACTTCGTGCTTGCTTCCGGCAGCTATTTCAGCAATGGACTGGTGGCGCGGCCGGACAGTGTTATCGAACCGGTTTTTGGCAGTGATGTGGATTTTACGGCGGGCCGCGACAGTTGGTATGACAAATCGTTCTTCAACAAACAGAATTATATGACGTTTGGTGTGGCCACCGACGCCAAGTTGCGGATAAAGATTAAGGGTGAAGTGCAGCAGAACCTGTTTGCAGCAGGTTCGGTACTGAGCGGCTCTAATACGATACATGAAGGTTGCGGTGCCGGTGTTTCCATGCTTACGGCATTGTTTGTAGCGGATAACTTAATAAAAGGATGACGTCATGAATATGCAGCAGAATAATATAAGCGAAAACAATTTTGAGCAATGTATCAAGTGTACGGTCTGTACGGTATATTGTCCGGTTATTCCGGTGAATCCCGAGTATCCCGGTCCGAAGCAGGCCGGTCCGGATGAGGAGCGTCTTCGCTTGAAGAGAGGCGAATACTTTGATGAGGCGTTGAAATATTGTCTGAACTGTAAACGCTGTGAAGTGGCCTGCCCGTCGAATGTGAAGATTGGCGACATTATCCAGTTGGCGCGTATCAAATACAGCAAGAAGAAACCGGCATTGCGCGATATTATGCTGGCAAATACGGATTTCGTAGGAACCATGGCATCTGCCTTTGCTCCCATTGTGAATACCACATTGTCTTTGAAGCCGGTGAAAATGGTAATGGACGGAGTCCTGAAGATAGACCATCACCGTGTGTTCCCGAAGTATTCTTCCCAGACATTCGAGAGCTGGTTCAAAAAGAATGCGATGGCTTCGCAGGATAATTACAAGAAGCATGTAAGTTTTTTCCACGGCTGTTACATCAACTATAATTTCCCTCAGTTGGGCAAAGATATGGTAAGCGTGCTTAATGCAATAGGCTATGGAGTGCATTTGCTTGAAAAGGAGAAGTGCTGCGGAGTGGCTTTGATTTCCAACGGCTTGATCAATCAGGCACGTAAGCAAGCTGAGGCAAATCTCCGTTCAGTCCGTAAGTCGGTCTTTGAGGATAAGCGTCCGGTCATCGGAGCTTCATCGACTTGTATTTTCACGATGCGCGACGAATACCCGCATCTGCTTGGCATTGACAATGCGGACGTACGCGACAGCATAGAACTGGCTACCCGGTTCATATTCCGTCTGCTCGAAGAGGGAAACGTAAAACTGAAATTCCGTGATGACGTGAAGATGAAGATTGCCTATCATACTCCTTGCCACATGGAAAAGCTCGGTTGGGCGTACTATTCCATCGCTTTGTTGCGCAGTATTCCTAATATAAACCTTACCGTGCTCAATTCCCAATGTTGCGGAATTGCGGGTACATACGGCTTTAAAAAGGAGAATTACGAAACATCGCAGGGAATCGGCGCTTCGCTGTTCCGGCAGATAGAAGAAGTGGCTGCCGACTTTGTCGCTACCGATTGCGAAACTTGCAAATGGCAGATTGAAATGTCCACTTCGGCAAAGGTGAAGCATCCCATTTCGATACTGGCAGAAGCGCTCGACCTGGAAGCAACCCGTAAATTAAACAGTGATAAATAATATTATTCTTAAAATCGTAGTACTATGTGGAATTTTTTAGCACCACCTGCTCATAAGCAGGAATTACCAGCAGAGAAGATTGATTCGGCGTATAAGAGTTACCGTTGGCAAGTCTTCCTGGGTATATTTATCGGTTACGCAGGTTTTTATATCGTGCGTAAGAACTTCTCGATGGCCATTCCGGAACTTGCCCAGTTTGGTTTTGAAAAGGGCGAGCTGAGTATCGTTCTCTCTATGAATGCCGTAGCTTATGCTTTGTCCAAGTTTCTGATGGGAAGCGTGTCCGACCGCAGTAACGCACGTGTATTTCTTCCGTTAGGATTGGTTTTGGCTGCCGTGTCCATGATGTTTATGATTGTGCCGGTGCAGTTCTTCGGCCCGGAACAGAAATCACTGGCCATTATCGTAATGGCTGTTTTAAACTTCCTGGTAGGTTGGTTCAACGGTATGGGATGGCCTCCTTGCGGACGTGTCATGACCCACTGGTTTTCGGTGACCGAACGCGGAACGATGATGTCCATCTGGAACTGTGCCCATAACGTGGGCGGTGCATTGGTCGGCCCGATGGCAGTTTACGGTGCGTTGTGGTTCGGTTCCTGGTTCTATGGTGCCGACGCATCCCGTTACTTCCTCATCGGTACGTATGTGTTCCCGGCAGCGGTGGCTATTCTTGTAGCGTTGGTGGCATATTGCCTGATTCGCGATACCCCTCAGTCTTGCGGGCTTCCCACTATTGAGAAATACCGTAACGACTATCCTAAAAACTATAGCGAGAAGCAGGAAGAAGTGCTTACCGCAAAGGAGATTTTCTTCAAACACGTATTCAACAACAAGATGCTTTGGTACATTGCTATTGCCAATGCTTTTGTCTACATGGTACGTTACGGATGTCTCGACTGGGCTCCTACTTTCCTGAAAGAAGCTCAGGGATATGATATCAAGCAAGCCGGCTGGGCATACTTTGCCTATGAATTTGCTGCAATACCCGGAACATTGGTTTGCGGCTGGTTGAGTGACAAAGTATTTAAAGGCGGACGCGCAATGACTACTATCATCTTTATGGCTATCGTTGCCTTGTTCATCTTCCTTTATTGGCAGTTCTCCGATAACTATATAGTCGTAACCTTGTCTCTGACCGCAGGTACGGCTGCCGGACTTACCGGGTTCTTCGGGTACTTCTTCGGAACCGCCATTCTTGCCAACGTCGTTCTCGGTTACGTAGCCGAAATGGCAGGCTGGGATTGGACGTTCATACTGCTACTTATAGCTTGCGCCTTGTCAATTATTCTGATGTCCTTTACCTATAAGGACGAAAAGGCATTGCTTGCAGAAAGAAACAAAAAATAATCTTTTTAAGATAATATAGAATGACATTAAACCAGTATTTACCTTAAAAATTGAACTATGTCGAAGAATCCAATCAAATTAAGTGCAACCTTGTTAGGTATGGCCTTAGTAGCTTTCACTTCCTGTGAAGATCAAGATTTTACAGATGTGAATAACGATGCAACACGTGTTGAAGTAAACACAATCTCTGCCGAAATGGCAAAAGTGCGCGACTACGTACCCCCTTATGCTGTAATGGCTCACCGCGGTTCTACTTTCTGGGCTCCGGAAGAAACGGAATCGGCCTGGCGCTGGGCACGCGAAATGGGTGCGGACTACCTCGAATCCGACCTTCAGTGTACGAAAGACGGTGTTATCCTTGCCAATCACGATGACAACCTGAAGCGTACCACTAATATTGAAAATGTATATAGCGAACTGGTTCCGGCAACCCGTAAGGCGTTCTATATGCGTCATGGAATGAGTGAGGCGGAAGCCGAAAAACTTGTAGAAGCCGATAAAGCAAGTTTCCGTCCTTACTATGCAATGTCTTACATGTATGAGGAGTTGCTTGCACTCGATGCCGGCAGTTGGTTTAACGAAACAAGCATTGAGCAGGCTCGTGAGTCGTTTTCCGAACAACACCAGTATATCTCGGCTCTTGAAGACCAAATCCGTTACGCCGAAGGAAAAATGCTGAAGCGTGATGTTGACGGTGAACGCATATACACTGTTACCGGTACTTGGAATCCGGATAAACCCCGCGACTGTCTGACATATAAATTTGAATATGTGGATGATCCGCAGGATACAGGCAACCGTCCGGGTGTCTATATTGAATTCAAAGAGTCTTGGCTGAACCCTTCGGACTTTGAAAAGCGCGTTTACAATAAACTTGACGAACTTGGTTGGAACATCATTACCAAACCTTGCGACGGCGAACCTTTCTATAAGAATAATAAAGTAAATGTCGGTAATACCAACGGTAAGGTCATTCTCCAGACATTCTCTCTCGAAAGCCTTCGCCGTACGGCAGAAGAATTCAAAGGCAAAATTCCTATGTGCTTCCTGTTGTGGGAAGGTAACGGCGCTACCGACCTGAAACACGATACTCCCCAGGGTTATGCTTCTTTCATTAATCTCGGTTTGGAATACAAGGCTCATATCATCGGTCCTTGCATCGCAGGCGCTCCCAACGACTATCCGGAAATGAACGCTCCGTGGCAGGCCTATCTTATCAAGAAATCCGGTATGCTCAACCATCCGTACTCATTCGATTCTTATGCGCAAATGGGAAAATATTTCGGTCAGTACAACTGGGGAAATACCGTACAATATGATGAGCTCCTGCATGGCATCTATGGCGACGGTCTGTTTACCAACCGTTCTGAAATGAGCTTGAAATACTTAATTGACAACGGTCTGCGTAAGGCTCCGGCTCCTCAGACAGTGCCGGATGCTGTTGAAACACTTAAGAGACTTGGTTACTAATTAATTTATTAACACTAATACAGATTATATTATATGAAAAAGTATATTTTAATGCCGGTATTGGCTGCATTGTCACTGTCAGGATCGGTTGCCCAAGCCCAGGACTTTGATAATAAGCCGGTTGTTAATGTAAGCAACTCCAAGGAGAATCTGAACTTTACGATTGGCGCACGTTTTATGATGGACGGTGCATATTATCATTCGGATTTCACTCCGGTGAAATCGGGAGCTGCTATTACCGATGCGCGCATCCGTACCTCTATGAGCTATGAAGACTGGTACTTCTATGCCGATTTCGACTTTTCCAAAGGCAAGTTCTCACAGAAGAATATCTTCCTGCAATACTCGCTGGAAGGTGCAAAAGGTACTCATCGCTTTAAAGCCGGTTACTACAATAACCCAGCATCCATGGCAAACAATACCAGCCGCGGAAGCCTGCACTTCATTTCCCGCTCGGCGGCAGCCAATGCTTTCTCACCGTCACGTGAGCTGGGTTTGAGTTATATTTTCTACAACAACCACTTCTTCGCCAATCAGGGTGTATTTGCCGAGAACAAGTACAACGACCAGCCGTCGGGATATCAGGGCATGTCATTCGGCGGCCGTTGGGTATGGCGTCCCATTAATAACGAAGACAGAACGTTCCACGTAGGAGCAGCTTTCCGTTATGCCAATATCGCTACGGGTGTGGTGGAGAACAACGTGCTGAAAACAGAACTGGATCTCGGTTCTTCATTGGAAACCTACGTAGATGCTACTCAGGACTTCCTGTCTGCCAAACTGCCGTGGGCGAAGAATGTATTTGATGTAGGTGCTGAATTCTTATACAAGACAGATAACTTCTTTACCCGTGGTGAATATATGTACAAACATGTTACCAAAGAACGTGACGACCAGGCATTGTTCGAAGCTAATCTGGGTTCTATCGACTCTTGGGGTTCACTCGAAGCATGGCAGAAAGGTAATCCGCTTGGTGAGAACTCTTTCCACGGAGCTTATATCGAAGCCGGTTACAAAATCTTCGGCGATCCGTATCAATACAGCAATTCCGATGCTTTGTTGAAAGGCTTGAACGGAAGAGCGCTTGAAGTGGTTGCCCGTTATAGTTATACCGGTCTGAATGACCTCGTTGAAGGCGAGAAATATATTCCCGGACGCGACCAATACTATCCCAACGGTATATTGGCAGACTACCCGGCTACATCATTAAGTGTCGGTGGCGGTAACATGCACTCCGCTACTTTGGGCGTAAACTACTCTTTCAACAAGTTTGCCCAAGTAATGTTGAGCTACACTTACAATCGTCTTGACCGTGACAAGTTCCAATATGACAAGAACTTCCACGTGCTCCAGGCCCGTCTGATGTTCCAATTCTGATTGTGTGCATTTGTTTATAATAATGGTTAGTGAGCCTCTGTAATGGGGTAAAAACAAGAAAGGGGATGCAGTGAAAAGCATCCTCTTTTTTGTTGTACAGAGGTGTAGGTGCAGATATTTCCCGGTATGGGCGGCATAATAAACGAAAAAGTTATAACTTTGATTGCATTTTTAATTCAGACTAAAATAAGTAGACTTATGAAAGTATTCTTTGCGGGCATTTGCCTGTTCTTCTCCACTCTCTTCTCATGTCAGCAGAAAGGAGAGGATTTCGAATCCGTCTCGGCGGACGAGTTTGCCACATTGATAGCAGATTCCGACATTCAGCGATTGGATGTACGTACGGTTGCCGAATATTCGGAAGAGCATATTCCGGGCAGTATCAATATCAATGTGCTGGACGAACAGTTTGCTGCCATTGCGGATTCTACACTTCAAAAAGATAAACCGATAGCTCTTTATTGCCGCAGCGGAAAGCGTAGTAAGAAAGCCGCCGCTATTTTGAGCCGGAAAGGGTATAAGGTTTATGAGCTCGACAAGGGCTTTATCGGGTGGAAAGAGGCCGGAAAGGAAACGGAGAAATAGTTTCTTTTAATTCTGATTCTGTCCCCCTTGCCGACACATAGCACTGACCGAGCTGTCGTTTTGCAGAAAGGAGCTTGCGTGAGTGTTGGCAAATATAAAGAACAGTGCTGGCAAATCCTTGGTCGGTATGCTGTGTTTTATTCTTCGGGCACATGTAAAATGTCGTTATGCTTATAGTAAAACTTCGTTTTGCAGTTGCGGGCTGCCCGGTTGCCAATTGCGGGCCCGACAGCCCGCAGCTAGAAACTATTCGTCCCGCAATTGCGGGACGAAAAAAAACATAAGGCATACTAAGGTTTTGTATCGTATATAAGCGTATTATCTATGAGAGATACGGAGATTACGATAAAATGGTATTTATAACCCTTCTATCAGGCGTTTCAACACGACTGTCGCAGAAATCTCTCGGTTGGCAGCTTCCGGTATTACGATGGATTGCGGGCTTTCAATCACGTCGTCCGTTACAATCATGTTGCGTCGTACCGGCAGGCAGTGCATGAAATAGGCATTGTTGGTTACTGCCATTTGGCGGTCGCTCACGGTCCAGTCGCGGTCTTTGCTCAGTATTTGTCCGTAGTTGTCGCCGGTATAGGCAGCCCAGTTCTTGGCATATACGAAGTCCGCACCTTCAAAGGCTTTCATCTGGTCGTATTCCACACGGGCATTGCCCACGAATTTCGGGTCGAGCTCATAACCTTCAGGGTGGGTAATGACAAAGTCATAATCCGTGGCGTTCATCCATTCCGCGAAGGAGTTGGGAACAGCCTGCGGCAACGGACGGGGATGCGGAGCCCATGTCATGACGACTTTGGGACGTGCCGTTTTCTTATATTCCTCAATAGTAATGAGGTCTGCAAAACTTTGCAGCGGATGGCGCGTGGCGGCTTCCATGGAGAATACCGGCCGGCCGGAGTATTTGATAAACTGGTTCAGTATTACTTCGTTGTAATCGTATTCGCGGTCTTCGAAGCGGGCGAAAGAACGCACACCGATTACGTCGCAGTAGCAACCCATTACGGGGATAGCTTCCAGTAGGTGTTCAGGCTTGTCGCCATCCATGATGACACCGCGTTCGGTTTCCAGCTTCCATGCTCCCTGGTTGATGTCCAATACAATGACATTCATGCCCAGGTTCAGAGCGGCTTTTTGAGTGCTGAGGCGGGTACGCAGACTTGAGTTGAAGAATATCATCATCAGTGTCTTATTACGTCCCAGCTCTACATATTTGAAACGGTCTTTTTTGATTTCGAATGCTTCGTCCAGTGCAGTTTTCAGATTGCCGATATCCTGCACACAAGTAAAGTTCTTCATATTTTTTTAGCGATTAGTGATTAGCGATTAAGCGTTAATTTACTTTCTTATCTGTCCTTCTCCTTCAATAATCCACTTGTACGTGGTGATTTCCTCTAAAGCCATAGGACCGCGGGCATGCAACTTCTGTGTGCTGATGCCAATTTCCGCACCCAGTCCGAACTGTGCGCCGTCTGTAAAGGAAGTCGGGGCGTTGACGTAGACGCAGGCGGCATCTACTTCGCGGCAGAACCAGTCGGCATGTCCTTTGTCTTCGGTTACAATACATTCGCTGTGTTTGGAACCATACTGCTGTATGTGTGCTATGGCGCTGTCTATGCCTTCAACGACTTTTACAGCCAATTTGTAGTCCAGAAATTCCGTACCGAAATCCTCTTCCGTGGCTTCTTTCAGCAGCTCCGCCGGATAGTGGCCTTGCAAAGAGGCGTATGCAAGTGTATCTGCGTAGATAATCACATTGCTTTCCTGCAGCGGTGCACAGAGGGCGGGCAGGTCTTTCATGCGGTCGCCGTCTACGAGCAGGCAGTCCAAAGCATTGCATACGCTGACGCGGCGCGTCTTGGCGTTGTTGACGATGGCGGCTCCTTTCTTTACATCTCCGTAACGGTCGAAGAAGGTGTGGCATATGCCTGCACCGGTTTCTATCACCGGGATGGTGGCATTCTGACGGACAAAGTTAATAAGATTGCTGCTGCCGCGCGGGATAATCAAATCGACATAACCGTTGGCATGCAGTAATGCTGCGGTGGCTTCACGGTTGGAAGGAAGTAGCTCCACAACGTGCAGGTCTACTTCAAACTGTTTCAGAACGTCGTGTATCACGCTGATAATGGCGCGGTTGGAAGCGTCTGCGTCACTTCCGCCTTTTAGTATGCAGGCATTACCGCTCTTTAGGCAGAGCGAGAATACATCGAAACTGACGTTGGGGCGTGCTTCGTAGATGATGCCGATTACTCCGAAAGGAACGCTTACACGTTTTATCTTCAGTCCGTTGGGCATTACTGCCTGCTTTTGTACGCGCCCTACCGGTGAGGGTAGCTTGGCTACCTTGCGGATATCGTCTGCAATTCCCTTCAGGCGGTCTGCCGTCAGCTTCAAGCGGTCGTACTTCGGATTAGAGATGTCCATGCGGTCCAGGTCTTTCCGGTTCTCGGCAAGGATAAAGTCTTTCCGGTTCTCGGCTGCATCTGCAACGGCCAGTAATATCTGGTTAATCTTTTCATCGTTCAGCGCCAAAAGCTTGCGACTGGCATACTGTACGGCGGAAAAGGTCTTGTTTAAATCCATTTTCAGTGATTTATTAATTGATACTTCTGCAAATGTAGTGATTATAATCGGTATTAACCGGACTTATTCTATATAAAGATAGTCATAGTGCACTACAGGTTTCTTGCCGTGCTTTCCCATAGCCTCGCGAGCCTGCTCCGAACTGCAATTGGCTTTGCCTACGCCTATCGGATTTCCTTCAAAGTCTATGATGCGCACAATGTCGTCCTTCTCGAACTCACCCCGCACATCGGTGATGCCTATGGGAAGGATGCTGACTGCCTTGTCGGATGCAAGTACTTTTGTGGCGCAATCGTCGATGTGCAGTTCACCTTTGGCAAACCCTTCACTGTGGGCTATCCACTTCTTTACGCTGGATACAGGCTGGGGAGCGGGAATGAAGCGGGTGTAAGTTAGTTGAGAATCGAGAGCAGAGGACTGAACATCGGGGAACAGGGCGGGGAGCTCCTGATGCAGCAGGTCTACAAGGATATTGTCGCGCTTGCCGTTGGCGATGATAACGGTAATTCCCTCATCGGCCACTTTACGGGCAATATTGGTTTTGGTGAGCATGCCTCCGCGTCCGAAACTGGATTTGGAAGTCTGTATGTAAGAGGATAGGTCTTTGCCGTGCTCTATCTTACGGATGACTTCCGATGCAGGGTCGGCAGGCGAGCCGTTGTAGATGCCGTCGATGTTGCTGAGGATAATCAGGACTTGCGCATCCATCATGGAAGCTATCAGTCCGGAGAGTTCGTCATTATCGGTGAACATCAGTTCGCTGACGGAAATAGTATCGTTCTCGTTGACAATGGGAATTACTCCGTTTTCCAGCATTACGGTCATGCAGTTTTTCTGGTTGAGATAGTGGCGGCGGGTAGCGAAGTTCTCTTTCATGGTGAGCACCTGCCCCACAGGGATGCCGTGTTCACGGAATAGTTCGTAATAACGGTTGATGAGTTTGGCTTGCCCCACGGCAGAGAACAGTTGGCGCTGGTCTACGCTATCCAGCTTTTTGGCGGGGTGTATCTCGCTTCGTCCCGAAGCAACGGCTCCGGAAGAAACGAGAATGATTTCCACGCCTGCTTTATGCAGCTCCGCCACTTGGTCTACAAGGGCGGACATGCGGGTTACGTCCAATGTGCCGTCACGGCGTGTCAATACATTACTGCCTATTTTGACAGCAATTCTCGTTAGTTGTTGTTCCATATTTGTGTGTTTCCCGATGTGGGAAGATTTAATCTCCGTCTTCTTTCTTTTCGTATGAGCGAACCACTTCCATGGCTGCTTCATAATTCGCTTCATTGACGAGTACTGCTACATCGACTGCTGTCTCGGGCAGGACAATGTTTACTACCATCCCGTCTTTCAAGGTTGATTCGATGCCATTGTTTTCCAGCAAACTTTTTACAAGTTCGGCTTCCCAAAGCGATCCGTTGAATACTTCGACGAGCTTGCTTTTATCTTCTTCTTTCATAGCGGTATGAATTTAGAGTTCTTGTCCTACAAATATAACAAGTTTTTTCGATTTAATGTTTAATACCGGACAATTTATGCCTATAGCTCGATGCGCTGCACCGTTACCGCTTCATTCAGGAAGATAGAGGCGGATTCGGTGAATTTGTCTTCCGCTTCGGTGGTATAGTAACTGCATTTGCCGTTCCGGGTACATTGGGCGTCTATTTCGGGATGGCGGTGGAGATAGTCTTTCAAACTGTCGGCCACTAATTTGCCTTGTGATACTATCGTGATACTCTCCGGCATATATTTCCGGATTTTGGGTAGCAGTATCGGATAGTGCGTACAACCCAAGATGGCGGTGTCTATTTCCCGGTCTTTGGCAAGGAGTTCATTTATGTATTTGCGGACGAAGTAATCCGTTCCGTCGCCTTGTGCTTCATTGTTCTCTACAAGTGACACCCATAGCGGACAGGCTTCTCCGCTGACTTTGATGTCGGGGAACAGTTTATGTATCTCCAACGGATAGGATTCGGACTTGATGGTTCCGCCTGTAGCAAGGACTCCGACGTGGCGGCTGCGGGTTATATTGCCGATGCATTCCACGGTAGGGCGGATAACGCCTAATACACGGCGTGCCGGGTCAAGGTGCGGCAGGTCGTTTATCTGTATGCTGCGCAGAGCTTTGGCGGATGCTGTATTGCAGGCAAGGATTACAAGGTGGCAACCCATCTCGAACAGTTTGGTAACTGCCTGCAATGTAAACTCGTAGACGACTTCAAAAGAACGCGTCCCGTAAGGGGCACGGGCATTATCGCCCAAATAGATATAGTCGTATTCCGGTAAGGCTTCCCGTATTTTACTTAAAATAGTAAGCCCGCCGTATCCAGAATCGAATACACCGATAGGGCCGGGAGTGGAAGGTAGTTTTTGTTTCATACAATCTTTCTGACGCTAAGAGTATAGTGTGCAGCAAAGATAGTGTAAATTGTGAGGATAGGGCACGGATTGTGCAAATATTGTGATACCGTAATTCTACCTTTTGCTTTTTACCTTTCATTTATAGCTTTATTTAATAACTTCTTTATAAAGTATCCCCATTACATAAATATGTGGAATGAGGATACTTTAATTTAGTTTACAATTTTAGAATTCAACTTGTAGTCTCATTTGTAATGTATGTAAATTTTTATCATATCTGAAAGCGTCATTGTATTGTTGGTCCAAATGCGCATAAGAATAATTGACTTTCATGACGATGTTATGCGTGAAATAGTAGTTCAATCCTACTGTTAAGGTATTGGCTACACCACCTACTACAGAAGTATTAGCCATGCCCCAACTTGCCATCATTTCATTGGAGTAAAATTTGCCGTTCATGAAGATACTGCCCGGTTCGATATAGTTGAGGTCTGTGTGGTTGTAACGGGCAATCAACTCGAAAGAATTTTTGCCGGGACGATTCATTAAGGCTTCTACCTTGTTGTAATGATAGTTGCCGCCACGGATCAGCCAACCTGCCTGTATTTGGTAACCGCTGAATTCGGCATTGGTATCAGGGCCGAAGAATGATTTGTAGATTTCGGGGGTAGGAGTGAAGGTGCCCATGAGTGTGCCGAGTGAGGTTTGGAAATTATAGTCCCAATCTCTTTCACGCACATATTTTCCATGTGTATATTCGCCTGTCAGATAGAGATTTCTCCAAGTTGCCAATCCCTCGATGTTATATTTGAGGGTCTGTTTTACATTATTGACTTTAGAATAAAGCATACTTGTTTTATCAATGGCGGATTCAAGTGAAGATGCAAGTGTTACAGAGCGGTTATAGTCATCATTACCATTGGTAAATCCATTGGCATCAGGAATACGATAACTGAAAGCGCCACCGGCATGAACTGCCCAATTTTCACCTGTGTAACGAGCCAGTAAACGGGCTGTTACGCCCCAACCCATATCACCATTAGAATGGGACTTGCCTATTTTCTGAGAAAAAATACCACCTTCACCCCATAGATAGTTACTGTAATGACGGTAGGAAACTCCCAAAGCACGTCCGGGTGCAAAGGCTTCATTGGTGGCGGATTTGTTAATAAAGTTATAATCGAATGTACTGGCTATATTTTCAGCAGAAAACGGTTCGGCAAAGTGACCGACACGTAAAAAGCCGTCACGGTCTGTATGCCAACGCAAATAAGCGTCTTTAATAGATACGCCGGAAGCGAAATCAATATCAAACTTTACATCGAGTTTACTACCCAGTTTGGAGAAAATGCGGATACGGGCTGACGACAGGTCAGCTCCAGAACTGCGGTCGGTGTAGTCATCGATGTAATATGCGCCGTCCACCGCTAATCGTCCGCCTACGCGGAAACTATACTGTCCGTCCTGAGATTTGAATGTCACCAAACCGTCATCCATATAAGCATTGAGTTCTGTCTGTGCCTCAGTGGGCTTCGTTTGTCCCCAGCTCTGTGTACTCAGCAGAGCGAAAGCCAGTAACGGGAAAATATATTTCTTCATGATTGTCTTTATTATAATTGATTGATTATTTAGTAACCTAACTCATCAAGCACTTGCTGTGCAGTCTTGGTGCCTTTACCGGCATGTCTGTTACGAGTCTGATCGCGGAAATAGTTCTTGCCTGCATCCTTGTATTTTTGCATTGTATCGTTATAGTATCGGATACATAAGTCTGTCAAATTGGTAAATGACATATCCAAATAGTTTTTGTCTGCACCGCCTTCTCCTTTTGGATCGCTCCAAGGACCTGTATAGGCCAAGTATTGTTCGTTGGTGTTGAATGACCATGCATGAATATCCATACCTGCCCGACGTATCATTTCTCCTTGCCATATCTTCAGGCTACTCGGATAACCGGTAACATAGTCGATATTGGGAGCCATAATAGTGGCGCCGTTCTCAATGGCAAAATTAATGAGACGTGCATAAGTAGCAGGGGTGGACTCCAAATCTGCATAGAGGTATGCGTAGGGAATCGTGCGCTTGAATACAGTATTGAAGCTTTTAAGGCTGGGGTCGGAGAATGTCTGCAAAATGATGCGTGCCGGTGTATTGGCTATATCAACCAGACCCGGTGTGTTGTTTTTGTAAGGAACTCGTTTCAATTGGTTAATATCATCATGATACCAACCATACTCTACGAAAATATCATGTAAGTCTTGTTCAACTCCACTGAAAAGTACCGGTGATTTGGTTTCTACATAGATACCCGGACGGTTGCCGTTATCCGCTTCGTCTTCTACATACTTAAAATCATATTTAACTTTTCCGTCGGGAAGTTCTATCCTGTCATATATGCGTTCGCCATAGCGATGGCCGTCTAATACACCATTAGTGTCTTGTCCCCAACGTTTGAAACGATAACCTTCCGCAATCTTGATAACGTCTTGTACGGTAATTATCTCAAGTCCTCTGAATGATTCTCGCCACTGTTCAGGATTAGCATCTTTAAACCATGAGCCGATGTCAAGTTTCAACAGTTCTTCGTATGTAAAAGCACTTACATAATCGTTCTTACGATTGGGATAGATAACCTCTACATCGGTTGTACGAAGCAGGCTTTCATCGTGAAGAGCGAGTACAACTCCGTCTTTAGTGCGCTGTACATCGCATTCAAGATAGTCTGCCCCCATATTGCGTGCCCAACGCATAGCTGCTTCACTTTCTTCAGGTGCCCAAAATTCAGTACCGCGGTGAGCGATGATACAGTCTTTTGGCAGATAGGCCAGAATTTCTTTTTGTACATTGCTCAAAGGCAGCAGTTCTGGGATGTCATTGGTTGAAAATCCATCTGTCCGTATATCATCGGAACAGGATACAGAAATCAAACCTACCATGGAAACAAATGCTATTTTGGCAAAGTGTTTCCCAAAGTGTGTGTAAAAGTGTTTTTTCATACTTTTTTCGATAGTGATTCATTGACAGAATTGGCTTGGCGCATGTACCAATTCTGTCAATCAACCTGTGGTTAATTAATATTATATAGCAAACGCGCCATGCCTGCTATTAGGGAGCTTTTCGATATTCTAATGTTTGTTTTTTTTCTGCAAGCAATGCCTTTTCGTCCTTATAGGTAAAGGACATCAGAATAATTGACAGGGCGCAAGCTATAAGCAGCAGTATGAACGTCCAATCCCAGCCTGCCATTTCGGCTACGTAGCCGAGAACGACGTTGGCAAGAATGGCGGTTCCGAAGAAGTACCCGAAGAAC
>PPYE01627274.1_pt1 | contig 29253 bp, 24 predicted proteins | sample 1559881 | NCBI WGS metagenome assembly PPYE01 (sample SAMN08240022, study PRJNA423297) | Human gut metagenome, whole genome shotgun sequencing project. | reverse complement strand
AGTTAAGCCTCGTCACGCCGATGGTACTGCGTAACAGTGGAAGAGTAGGTAGCCGCCGTCTTGAGAAAGGCGAAAGCCGATGGAGAGGAGTCAGTCCGTAAGGGGTGACTCCTTTTTCTGTTTTTATTTATTCGATTCTGATTGGATAAATAAAATAAGATGTATATATTCGCTCCCTATAACTTAATAATGTGTTGTATGGTTAAGAAGTGGATATTCCCTTTATTGATTGGGGTTTGTTTAATCAATACGTCTATGGCACAAGAAAATCCGATTTTATTATTCCCAAAAGGGGCGCCGGGAGAAACTATTAAATTAATAGAGAAAGCTGATACGGACGGTGGAAAAACCGGTGGTGAGAGTGTTTTGCGTATTACGAATGTAAGTGAGCCAACGATTACTATATATCATGCTCCGGATGAAGTGGCCTCGGGTGCCGCTATGATTGTCTGTCCCGGTGGTGGTTACAATATTTTAGCTTATGATTTGGAAGGTGATGAAGTCTGTGAATGGCTTAATAATCTTGGAATAACTGCGGTCTTACTTAAATACCGGGTTCCAAGACGAGAAGGACTGGAAAAACACGAAGCTCCTTTGCAAGATGTACAGCGTGCGATTGGTTATGTTCGAGCGAACGCTGAGAACTTGAATATAGATCCAAAGCGGATCGGTGTGATGGGATTCTCGGCTGGTGGCCATTTGGCTGCCATGGTTAGCAATAATTTTTTGAAACGTACTTATCCGGCTATTGATGCTACGGATAAAGTAAGTTGTCGTCCGGATTATTGTTTATTGGTTTATCCTGCTTATTTAGATGGAGAGAACTTCCAATTGGCACCAGAGTTAAAGGTTTCATCTGCCACACCTCCAACCATGTTAATTCAAGCGGAAGATGATAAATCTTATATTAACAGTAGTATTTTCTATTATTATGCCTTAAAGGAAGCTGGTGTTCCGGCATGGATGCATTTATATAGTCAAGGTGGCCATGGATACGGGTTACGAGATACGGGAGCGTCTGTAAATGAATGGCCGGATCGGGCTGAAGATTGGTTTCGTGAGATCGGTCTAATCGAATAGAACTCCAGATATCTTTTCTGGAGACTTGCGGAGTAGATTCTAAAATCGATTGTGCAATTTATTTATTACTAGTTTATTATTGATGGTAAACGTAGTAAAAGCGTAGTCTAGGAAAGCGTGTTCTATAGCATATCGTATCTTTGAAGTAGTGAGTTTATTGCTGTTTTCTGTTATTCGGGCTTTTTTTGAAGTAAAAAAGCTAAGTTATGAAATTCCTTAAAAGTTCAGTTTTATTTATTTCAATGGCATGTATAGTGCCTGTTTGTTCGATAGCGAGAGAAAAAAGTGAGAGAATCACAAGAGCTGAGATTGAACAGAAAAGTGCGGATGAATTTATAAATGGTCTGATGAGTCGAATGACCGTTGATGAGAAAATTGGCCAATTGAATCTTCCTAGTTATGGAAACGTAATGCCAAATCCTAAAAAGAGTGAGATAGCCAGTCGTATTGTACGAGGAGAGGTTGGTGGTATATTTAATATATTCGGTGTCGATGCGATCCGGCAGTTACAAGAAGTCGCGGTTAAAGAAAGTCGGTTGGGGATTCCTATAATTGTTGGTGCTGATATTTGTAATGGTTATAAAACTGTTTTTCCCATTCCTCTAGGTCTTTCGTGTAGTTGGAAACCGGAGAATATAGAAGAGGTCGCTCGAATTTCCGCAAAGGAAGTTGGTGCTGATGGTATCTGTTGGACATATAGCCCGATGGTCGATATATCTCATGATGCCCGGTGGGGACGAGTAAAGGAAGGAGCGGGCGAGGATCCGTTTCTTGGAGGTATAATGGCTCAAGCATGGGTGCGTGGTTATCAAGGCAATGATTTATCGGCTGATACGACTCTTATGGCATGTGTAAAGCATTATGCGCTTTATGGAGCGGCCGAGGCTGGTCGGGATTATAATACGGTAGATATGAGCCGTGTGACTGCCATGAATTATTACATGCGTCCTTATCAGGCTGCTGTAGAAGCAGGAGTAGGAAGTATCATGACTTCATTCAACGAATTTGAAAGTATCCCCGCGACCGGAAATACTTGGCTTCTTAATGACGTGTTGCGTAAACAATGGGGATTTAACGGCTTTGTCGTGTCTGATTTTACGGCAATAGCGGAGATGGTAAACCATGGAATAGGTAATAGTCAGGAAGTCGGAGTCAAGGCGCTAAAGGCGGGTGTCGATATGGATATGATAGCGGACTGTTATCATGCCGTATTAAAGAAATCATTGGAAGAAGGGAAAATAACAGAGGCTGAGATTGACTCTGCTTGCCGGAGAATACTAATCGCAAAATACCAATTGGGATTGTTCCATGATCCATATAAATATTGTAATCCGAAAAGAGCCGCCAAAGAGTTCTTGTCGGTAAATAACGTATCCGCGGCCCGTCGTATTGCGGCGGAGTCTTTCGTGTTACTTAAAAATGACAATAATCTGCTTCCACTTAAAGGATGTCGTAAGGTCGCTGTAGTCGGTCCTTTAGCGGATAGCAAGGCGAATATGGCTGGATCGTGGAAATATGATGAGCAGACTAAATCTTATCATGGATTGGTAGAGGATTTACAGGAATCTTTGGGAAATGGAGTAGAGGTTGTTTTTGCAAAAGGCAGCAATCTAGTCGATGATTCCGTCTATGAAGCAAACTTTACGGATCAAAATCGTTCAACCCGGGATGATAGAAGCGATGAACAATTAATCGCCGAGGCCCTAAAAGTGGCGGAAGGCGCTGATGTGATTATCGCTGCTTTGGGTGAATCGATAGATATGAGTGGAGAAGGCGCTAGTAGAGCCATCCTTGAAATGCCGCAAACGCAGAAAAAATTACTGGATGCTATCCAAAAGACAGGAAAGCCGATCGTAATGGTACTTTTTACCGGAAGACCTTTGGCATTACAATCCGAGGAAAAGCAGGTGAATGCGATCTTGAACGTATGGTTCGGTGGTACGGAAGCAGGAGCGGCTATTGCCGATGTCTTGACCGGAAAGGTTTCTCCGACGGGGAAGTTAACCATGTCTTTTCCTCGTGTAACAGGCCAATGTCCGATCTATTACAATCATAAGATGACAGGACGTCCTATGTCTCCTGATGCTTGGTACACTCGTTATGTCTCCAATTATATAGATGTGTTAAATGAGCCTCTTTATCCATTTGGTTACGGTTTGAGTTATACGACTTATACGTATGGCGATGTATCTTTGAATACGAATTCTATGGATGCAAATGGAAAAATTCAAGCATCCGTGATTGTTACCAATACCGGGGCTCAGGATGGAGAGGAAATCGTACAGCTTTATTTACGTGATATCGTACGCAGCATAACCCCTCCGGTCCAAGAATTGAAAGGATTCAAGCGAGTTGCGTTAAAAGCGGGAGAAAGCAAGAAAGTAACCTTTGATATTGATGTGGATATGTTGAAAGCGGGGACGTGACATCACCCGGATGCTGTGGCTCCGAAGCGTTCCGATCAGGTGGTGCAGCAATATCGGAGATAGTTTGAGATAAGCCTCGGGTCTCAGGCGAAACTTTAGAGGATAAGGGATGAGTGGGTGGCTTCGGTCTTGCTCTTCCCCGACAATGAAGGCGAAGATAAACATGTAGAAAGCAAATTAATTCCTCGTTTGGACGAGAGTTCGAATCTCTCCATCTCCACGGAATGAAAAAAGGCCTTACGGATTGTCCGTAAGGCCTTTTTTCATTCATTGTAAACCCATTTATAAGGAGGTGGCGGTACGTATGGACCAGCCTTTTGATGGGGTAATATATCAACCGATTTGACGATTACGTTATTACCTTTCTGGGTACAAACCAGACATTTTGAACGTAATTTCCTTTTAGCCATGTTGAAGACGATATTCGGATTGAAATGAACTCCGTTTATACGAGTCTCAAAATGTAAATGCTCGGTAGTAGCCCTGCCAGTACGTCCGGTTAAGGCGATCGGTTGTCCGGCGAGAATGCGATCTCCGGGTTTAACCAAGTTCTTGGAGTTGTGGCTATAGATCGTTTCCAGTCCATTATAATGGCGGACAACGATAACGTTGCCATAGGCGGCGAATGGTTTCGCCATCCTGACAATACCATCGAAAGCAGACACGATCGTATCGTTGGCACAAGTTTTGATATCTACTCCGGAATGATGCCTTCTCCTTCCCGCGTAAGGAGAGATCACGTTTCCATTAGGAAGGGGAAATGCGTATTCCCCGGCGGGGATCAAGGATAAATCAATAATTTCCGTGTTATTCTCATCGAATAGCTTGGGGTCCTTGATCGCTATCTGGCTTTTATCACGGGGCGTAAAGGCTTCCGTGATATCTTTTCTAGGAGAATGACAAACCGCTAGCTCCGGAGCTTCCGGCAACATGAAATTGAAATCCACGACGGGAAGAGGAATATTTGCCGTAGGGAAATCCATAGTCTTGGGAGGGGCCGGGCGTGGAGCAGGCTTTTGCGTACGGCAAGACGCAAATAAAATTAGCGTAAGAATGAGTATTCCATTGTGTATTTTAGATGCCATTAGATATTGTTTTACCACAAAAGTATAAAAAAGCCTCTTTCAATGACCTATATTTCCGATATGTTTATACTTCTTTTTATTCTTTGTGTTTTTTCTGATAGTTGAATTTGCCTACCTTTGTGAAGGTAAAATGGAGATATTATACGATGATTGAGGGGACTAGTTTGGCTCTTTGGTCAGAGAGGATGACGATATTGTATTTGCTGGTATTTCTCTAAACTGAAAACGACCAATTTAAAGTACACAGAGAAATAGACAATGCGAATACACCTGTATTTGGTGTGTTCCTTTGCCTTATTTCTGTTGTGTACAAGGCATTTGGTCGTGCCGCAGTTTGACGGGTTTAAGGTAAAGTGTAACACACCTTTTCTCAGATGTGGGTTTATTTATGAGATAAGATTACCTTAAAAACGGCTTTTGTATATGAAAGAACAAAAGGAGATACATATCGGTTCGTTAATAAAAGAGAAAATGGAAGAGCGGGGACTTTCGGTTTCCGATTTTGCCCATGCGTTGCATTATGAACGTACCAATATTTATAAGATATTTAAGCGAAGCAGTATTGATGTGGATTTGTTACTGCGTATATCGGAAGTCTTAGCCTATGATTTCTTGCGGGAGGTGTATTTAGCGGACGAACCCCGACGATATTCAATCACTATAGAAGCGGACAAGGAAGATATAGAGGAGATCCGTAAATGGCTGTTAGAGAAAAGGCGTGAATAAGTTTCACGCTTTCGTGAAATAAGATCACGGTCGATATAAGACCGGTCACTTTGATTGTTTCTACATTTGACCGTCTCGATGTTTCATCATAACATTAGAGAAATAGGTTAAATCAAGGCCGTGCTCTTCTTGTTCCGTATGTGAATATAGGCAGGAAGAAAGCGGCCACTTTTTTCTTCTGTGTACGTGCACAATTCGATTATTTCCTTTATATTTGTCGATAAACAACGAATTGTTAACATTTCTAATATGAAAGTTCTAAAGACTGCCCTGCTATTCCTGATGTGCGTATCTTTCTCCTTCTCCTGTAAGGAAGGGGTAAAGGAAGTAAGGGTGCTGAAACTGGCACACGGATTGCCCCCCAGCCATTCCGTCCATTTAGGATTGCTCTATATGAACGAGCGTCTGAAAGAGTTGTCCGGAGGAAAGATGAGCATGGACATTTATTCTTCCGCTCAATTGGGATCCGAAAATCAATGTATAGAGTTGCTTCAAATAGGAAGTCTCGATATCACGAAAGTTTCCTCCGCCGCGTTGGAAGGATTTGCCGATCCGTTTAAGGTATTTGGCATACCTTATCTATTCCGTTCCCGTGAGCAGTTTTTCGAGGTGTTGGATGGTTCGGTAGGTAAACAGATATTGGGATCAACGGAACCTTATTGGTTTAGGGGACTCGCTTATTTTGACTCGGGGGCCCGTAGCTTTTATACGGTAAACAAGCAGATTCGTACTCCCGAGGATCTGAAAGGACTGAAGATCCGTGTGCAAAAGAGCCCGATAGCCGTGGAGATGATGAAGACATTCGGAGGTTCGGCTACTCCCGTGGATTGGGGTGAATTGTATACGGCCTTACAAAGTAATGTCGTGGATGGAGCCGAGAATAATACGCCTTCCGTGACAACAGCGTTCCATCATGAGGTGGTAAAATACTATTCAGTCAATGAGCACACGATGTGTCCGGACGTGATCATCATTAGTTTGGCTACTTGGCAGAAGCTGACGGAACAAGAACGTAATTGGCTGCGGCAGGCCGCTGACGCCGCCGCTATTTATCAACGGAAACTTTGGGCGGAGCAAGAGAAGCAATCGCTAGAGGAGATGGAAGCGCACCGAGTGGAAATTATTTACCCGGATAAGCAGCCGTTTATGGATGCCGCCGCCCCGATGATCGAGCGGTTTAAGAATGATCCGGTTTTTCATGATTTAATCGATCAAATACAGAATACCCATGAGAAAGATAATTGATAAAGGATTGGAGCTCTCGTTGATTTTCTTGATGGCTTTCTTGGTCGTGGATGTGTTATGGCAGGTATTAAGCCGGTATATTCTGGTTTCCCCGAGTTCCGTGACGGATGAATTGGCCGGATATTTATTGATCTGGGTGGGATTGCTGGGGGCCGCTTATGTATCCGGTAAAAATGAGCATCTAGCGATCGATTTATTACTTCAACATATACGTCCTTCCCGCAGGAAGCTCTTGCGATTGTTTATCTTCTTGATCGTATTTTTATTCGCTGTATTTGTATTGATCGTAGGTGGGACTTGGCTGGTATACACTCGTTTTCATTTGGGAGTTACTTCGGCTTCCTTAGAGATTAATTTAGGATATGTGTATTTGGCATTGCCGCTAGGAGGATTGCTTACCGCTTATTATGCGATAGATAACGCGATCGCCTTATTTCGTTCCTCTAATTCTTAAAAGACTGATGATATGGATATTATAGGTATACTTGTATTAGTGATAAGTTTCTTTTTCCTGCTGGTGGTCGGGGTTCCGGTAGCGTATAGCATCGGTGTGGCGGGTATATTGACGATGCTCGTGAATATAGACTCGCTTCCCGCCCTTACGACTTATGCGATGCGTATGGCTTCGGGTCTGGACAGTTTCGCTCTGTTGGCGATCCCGTTTTTTATATTGGCGGGGAATATCATGAATAGCGGAGGTATCGCCTTGCGCTTGATCGATTTCGCTAAAGTGCTGGTCGGACGGTTGCCCGGAGGACTGGCGGTAGTCAATGTCGTGGCGAATATGTTATTCGGGGCGATCAGTGGCTCTGCCGCCGCCGCTGCCTCTGCTATCGGGAGTATTATGACACCGGAGATGAAAAAGGCCGGTTACGATCCGAATTTCAGTGCCGCCGTAAATATCTCTTCCGCCACTACCGGCATGACGATACCTCCGAGTAATGTCTTGATCGTTTACTCCTTGGCGAGTGGTGGAGTCTCTGTATCCGCCTTGTTTATGGCTGGTTATCTACCGGGAATTCTTACGGGAGTGGCGATCATGATCGTAGCCGCTATGTTTGCCGCACGAAAGGGGTATCCGGTTGGCGTACGTGTTCCGTTCTCGGAGGCGACAAGGGTATTTTTCAGGGCGATCCCTAGTTTGATGCTATTGGTGATCGTGATCGGAGGAATCTTGGCGGGACTGTTTACGGCTACCGAGGCTTCGGCGATCGCTGTACTGTATGCGTTAATCCTCTCTTTTATCTATAAAGAACTTACTTGGGCTAAATTGCCGCAAGTGTTATTGCGATCGGCCAAGACTACGGCTATCGTCCTTCTTTTGGTGGCGACCTGTACGGGTTTATCTTGGATCATGAGTTATGAGAATATTCCTCAGACGGTAAGTGCCGCTTTGCTAAGTATAAGCGACAATCCGGTGGTCATCTTGATACTTATCAACGTGATCCTATTGATTGTCGGGATCTTTATGGACATGACGCCCGCAGTATTGATCTTTACCCCGATCTTCCTGCCGATAGCGACGGGGCAATTAGGGATGGACCCGGTACATTTCGGGATCATGATGGTGTTGAACCTTTGTGTGGGATTGTGTACGCCACCGGTGGGTTCGGTATTGTTTATCGGATGTAGCGTGGCGGGGACAAAGATCGATCAGGTGATCCGCCCGTTGCTGCCGATGTTCGCGGCGATGGTTATCGTCTTGTTCTTGGTGGCGTTCTTGCCGGATTTAAGCTTATTGATTCCCCGGTTGTTCGGTTTGTGATGTTCCTCCATAGGGTCGAGGTAGCCTTGTGCTATAAATAGGGCAGTACTCTGTACGAAGTATTCCAGTACTTACGTGCTGAGTACCGCAATACTTCGTGCAGAGTTCTGTAGTACTTTAGCCACAGTACTGCGGTACTTCGTACACAGTACTGCGCTAACTGTAAGACGCTGTCTTTTTAATGTCCTTTGAACAGGGATAAGGCGATACCCATCTCCAATCCCCGTAGCTCGGCCAGACCCCGTAAACGTCCGATGCAGGAGTAGCCCGGGTTGGTTTTCTTCTTTAGGTCGTCTATCATTTGATGTCCATGATCCGGTCGCATGGCGATGGAGCATTGGCGGCGTTGTTGCAATTCCAGTAAGGCTTTCATGACACCGTACATATCCACATCGCCCTCCAGATGGTTCGCCTCGAAAAAATTACCCTCCGAGTCTCGTTGCGTGCTGCGGAAATGAACGAAATCGATCCGATCCCCGTAACGTTCCATGATCCCGGCCAAGTCGTTATCACTTCTGACACCGAAAGAACCTGTGCATAGGCAAAGCCCGTTGCTAGGATTCGGCACGGCCTCTATTAACTTCCGGAAATCATCTTCCGTGCTCAAGATACGGGGAAGCCCGAGAATGGAATAGGGGGGATCATCTGGATGGATAACGAGCTTGACACCGGCCTCGTCCGCCACGGGAGCTATTTCCCGTAAGAAATAGATCAGGTTCGAGCGAAGTCTCTCCGCGTCGATATCTTTATAACGGTCTAACGCTTCCCTAAACTGCTCGATCGTAAAAGTCTCTTCCGAGCCGGGTAGTCCGGCGATCATATTGCGAACCAACAGCTGGCGGTCTTCCTCGCTCATAGCGTCATAGCGTGCCTTGGCTTTCGCCTTGTCCGCCTCCGTATATTCGGCTTCCGCCGCCGGTCGTTTCAATATGAATAAGTCGAACGCCATAAAAGCCGCGCGTTCAAAGCGCGTAGTTCTCTATATAGGTTTGAAAATCCCCGGTTTGCGTCTTGATATGCTCGTGTACGGGCACACTCTCAACCACACTCCACCGTAATCCGGCGGATTCGATCAAGGCTTTCCGCTTTTGAATCTCTTCCGTAGTCCAAACTTCCCCGTTCGGGATATGGTGCAACGCATTTACGATACCGGTGGCACCCGCCTGACGGATGTCCCAAAGGCTGACAGGATCATTCGGTCCGTACCAACGCCAAGTTTGCTCACATAGATACATAATGAATAATTTTTAAATTTATCAATGTGCCAATATGCCAATGCGGTTTGATGCATGGCTGGTTGGCACATTATTTAGATGGAGAAAGCGTCGAAACCTCCGTCTATGGGGATCACGGTACCGGTTACGAATGCGGAGGCGTCGCTCGCCAGCCATTGTAAAGTACCGAGTAACTCCTCCGGTTTTCCTAAGCGGCGGAACGGCGTGTGTGCGACGATCGTGTTGCAACGATCACTAGGTGATCCATCCGGATTGCTCATCAATGCCCGGTTCTGCTCGGTAAGGAAGAATCCCGGTGCCATGGCGTTCACTCGCAGGCCCTCTCCGAATTTAATCGCCAGCTCCCCGGCCATGTATTGCGTGAAATTGTTGATAGCGGCTTTTGCGCATCCATAGCCAACCACACGAGTCAATGGGCGTAGGGATGATTCGGACGAGATGTTAATAATGCTTCCTTTCCCTTGTCCCACCATGACCTCGGCGAAGACCATTGTCGGCAGTACGGTCCCGAATAAGTTCAGGTCTACGACTGTCCGGAAAGCATCGATATCCAGATCAAAGATCGTCTTGTCGGGAGGAATCGTCGCTCCGGCTTGGTTGCCACCCGCCAAATTGACTAAAACATCAATCTTCCCATATGCTTTCAATATCTTTTGCTTGTTTTGCTCCAGCAAGGCTTTATCCAGTACGTTTGAAACCAAGAATAAGGCCTCGCCCCCTTCCGCTTTAATCTCATTGACCAAGGCAGATCCTTTTTGCTCGTTTCGTCCGAGGATTACGACATATGCGCCTTCTCTCGCCAAGTGCTTGGCCATGCAGGCTCCTAATATACCATAGCCTCCGGTCAACAAAATCACTTTCTCTTTTACGCTAAATAAGGAGTTCATCAGATATAATTATTGTAGTATTGTATATTTTCCTTTACCAAGATATCGATCGGCATATAATTGACAGGCTCAATTTTCTCCTTAAGGATCAGATGCCTGAAGAGTGCCTTGATACAATGATATCCTTGTACCTCCGGTCGTTGGGCGATCAAATGCGTGATCAAGCCGTTTTCCAGATAACGGACGTTCGGTTCTATCACGTCGTAGCCAAGAAGCTTGAAAGGATAGTCCGGCCGTTCGCTACTTAGATAATCTCCAAGGAAATGGGCCCTCGAATTAAAGATGATACCGATTCTTACTTGAGGATATTTCTCGAAGAAAGTATTCAGTAGCCTCTTATTCTCCTCCTTATCATCCGCGTGCACATGCAGCAAATGAATCTTTCCCTTGAATGGGGTGTTGGCGAGATAATCCCGGAATCCTTCCTCTCGTTTCTGCACTTGCGTAGAACATGAATCCCCTTTACGGGTGAAACGGAAAATCACTAGATCGTCCCCTTGACGGATTTGCTCGAATAAAAGGCGTCCCGCTATATAACCCGAATCATATGAATGCGTTCCGTAATAAGAGATACAATTCGTGTGATCGATAAAAGAATCGATCAATATATAAGGAATACCTTTCTGGTCTAGCCGCTGGGTCAAGGTCAAGACACTTTGCTTAAATAATGTAGCGATGATAACCCCTTGGCAATCCGCGGTCTCAATCTTCGGGATTAATTCGTCGAAACTGTTGCTGTCGTATTGGTCAAAATAGATTTGCTCGACATCGATATTATAGCTAAACAATTCCCGTTTTGCTTTCTCGATCCCTTGGCTTAGTTTCGCCCAGTATTCCCCTTCATGGAAAGAAGGGATCAAGGCGATGAAATGATATTTTTTCTTCAACGCTAAAGAACGGGCTATCAGATTTGGTTGATAGTCAATTTCTTTTAAGATTTTCTCCACCTTTTTCCGTGCGTCCTCCGATACCTTTCCCCGCTCATGTAAAATGCGGTCTACCGTACCGGTCGATACGCCGGATAATTCGGCGATATCTTTTATCCTGTAATTTTTATTCATGGTATAGATTGTAGTGTGTATTCGTCCTCTCTGTTTATTCGAGTATTTGAAGAGGTGTGTTCAATTTACGGAAAACGTAGCCATACATCATATAGATAAGAGGAACGGCGACGAAAATTCCGATACCGAACAAAATACATCCTAATATCAGGATCCCGATCATTACCAACGCCAGAATGAACAGAGGCAATGCTTGTCCTTTCGTTATCTCCCAGCTTTTATGCAAAGACTCGATAATTCCAGCGTTTTCCTCGATAATAAAGGCTTGGAAGAACTGAAGGCGCAATGCCAGATAAATACCGGGGATGATAAAAAATAAGAAACCCGCCAATACGACAAATCCCGTGATAAGACTCGCTAGAAAGTAGGTGATGATATTCTTTGTCTGTTGTCCATATGCGGAAAACTGAGGTTCTTCCCCATCCAACGCCTGAAATATATTTTTCATATATCCTAAGGAGAAAATAATGGAGAATAACGCGCTGATCACGTTTACGATGATTTTACCGATAATAGAACTTTGCATGGGCATCGCGAACGCTGTCAGCGTGAAAGACAAGATACAATATCCGATTAATAATCCGGCTAATATCCATAGTTGCGACTTCGTTCCCTTCCATGCGGTACTGAATACTTCTGATATTATAAATTTAGGTTCCATAATGTATAATATTTGTTTATTGTGTGTGGACACAAATGTAAAATATATTGTTGAAAAAAACAATTTTATTTTCGTTTGAAACCAAAATAGATGTATTTCAACAGGTGCTTCCTTCTAAGTGCTATTAATTTAGGTGAAAAAGATAAGTAGGAAACAGAAAATCGTGTAAAAAGTTTCTACATTTGTAGGATGAAACAGCGAGTAAAGACCCTATTGTGTGAATAGATGTAAAAGATCTCCACTTGGGTTAGAAAGAGAAGGTAACTGAAAAACAGCCTTGAATATATAATTATATACAAATATGGATAAACGAATGCTGAAAATTACGATTACTCAGTTAAGGCAGATCGCATTGTTTGCGGTTGGTATGTCTTTATTAACTGCCTGTGGAAACAGTCAGAGTGGTATGAAATTAGGGGATGCTGAGTTCGCTGTGATGGCGGTCAATTCAACGACTAGCGACCAAACAACATCCTATCCGGCTACCATCAAAGGTACGCAGGATATCGAAGTCCGTCCTCAAGTTTCTGGATTTATCGTGAAATTATGTGTGGATGAGGGAGCTACGGTTCGTAAAGGACAGGCGTTGTTCCAAATTGATCCTACGCAGTACGCTGCTGCGGTAGGTCAGGCTAAGGCCGCGGTCGAGATGGCGAAGGCAAACGTAAGCACTTTAACATTGACCGAGAGGAATAAGAAGACTTTGTTTGATCAGAAAATCATCAGTGATTTCGAGTATCAAACAGCCGTGAACCAGCTGATGTCGGCAAAAGCGAGCTTGGCGCAGGCAGAGGCTCAATTGGTGAGCGCTAACCAGAACTTATCTTTCTGTACGGTTACAAGTCCCTCGAACGGTGTTGTCGGTACATTCCCGTATCGTGTAGGTAGCTTGGTAAGCGCTTCGATCGCTCAACCGCTGACTACCGTATCTGAGATCGGTGATATGTATGTGTATTTCTCTATGACGGAAAAGGAGTTATTGGCATTGACGAAAGCCGGTGGTACCTTGAAAGAGCAATTAGAGAAGATGCCGGCCGTAAGACTGCAATTGGCGGATGGCTCTACGTACCATCATGAGGGTAAGATTGATGCCGTGAGCGGTGTTATCGATCAATCTACCGGTTCTGTAAGCATGCGTGCTATTTTCTCTAACGAGGGAAATGTCTTACGAAGCGGTGGTACTGGTAATATTATCTTCCCGTATACGATGAACGATATCATTACGATCCCTCAATCGGCTACCGTGGAGATCCAGGATAAGAAGTTCGTATTTGTATTGCAGTCTGATAATACGGTGAAGAATACGGAGATCAAGGTTTCCAATTTGGATGATGGTAAGAACTATTTAGTAACAAATGGCTTGAAGTCTGGCGATAAGATTGTCGTGGAAGGCGTACAGATCTTGAAAGACGGTCAAGAGATCCAGCCGATTACTCGTGAGCAACAAAAAGCAAAGTACGATCAGGCCTTGAAAGACCAGCATGACGGTAATTTGCAGACCGCTTTTAATTAATATGTAATCATAGAATAAGACAAATATTCGCTTTTGTCGAGTAAAAACGAAAAACATGAAATTAGATAGATTTATAAACCGCCCGGTGCTCTCCACGGTGATTTCCATCTTGATTGTCATCTTGGGTTTCCTAGGCTTGATTTCCTTGCCGGTTACCCAATATCCGGATATCGCCCCTCCAACCGTATCGGTGAGAGCCACTTATACGGGTGCTAACGCGCAAACCGTATTGAATAGTGTGATTGCGCCTTTGGAGGACCAGATCAATGGTGTTGAGAACATGATGTACATGAGTTCTACCGCCTCGAATAACGGTTCCGCGGAAATTTCCATTTATTTTACGCAGGGAACAGACCCGGATATGGCGGCTGTAAACGTGCAGAACCGTGTGTCTATGGCTCAAGGTTTGTTGCCTGCCGAGGTAACGCAGATTGGTGTGACTACCCAGAAACGCCAGAACTCTATGTTGTTGGTATTTTCTGTATTTGCCGAGGACGATCGTTATGACTCTGAGTTTTTGGAGAATTACGCGAAGATTAACTTGATTCCGGAAGTGCAGCGTGTACATGGTGTAGGTGACGCGAACGTGTTGGGTACGGATTACTCCATGCGTATTTGGTTGAAGCCGGATGTGATGGCTCAATATAAATTAAGTCCGAGCGATGTGACCGTAGCTTTGTCTGAACAAAACGTAGAGGCGGCTCCGGGTTCGTTTGGCGAAAGGGGTAATCAGTCCTTTCAATATACGATTCGCTACAAAGGACGTTTGCAAGAGGTTAATGAGTTTGAGCAGATTGTTGTAAAGGCTTTGCCGGATGGTGAGGTCTTGCGTTTGAAAGATATCGCTGATATCGAGTTGGGGCGTTTGACTTACAACTTTATCAACCGTGTAAATGGTCACGACGCCGTTACCTGTATCGTTTACCAGATGCCGGGAACCAACGCTACGGAAACAATTAGTAACATTGAAACCTTGCTGGAGGAAACTCAGTTGACAATGCCTCCCGGAATGAAGGTGAATATTTCCATGAATGCCAATGACTTCTTGTTCGCTTCTATCCATGAGGTAATCAAGACTTTGTTGGAGGCGTTCGTATTGGTGTTTATCGTGGTATATGTGTTCTTGCAGGATTTGCGTTCTACGTTGATTCCGGCTATCGCTATTCCGGTTGCCTTGATCGGTACCTTCTTTATGTTATCCTTGATCGGATTTAGTATCAACTTGTTGACTCTTTGTGCTATGGTGCTTGCCATCGCGATTGTGGTCGATGATGCGATCGTCGTCGTCGAGGGTGTCCATGCCAAGTTGGACCAAGGGTACAAGTCGGCGAAACTCGCTTCTATCGATGCCATGAGTGAGTTGGGTGGCGCTATCGTCTCCATTACGTTGGTCATGATGTCCGTGTTTATTCCCGTAAGTTTCATGGGAGGTACGGCCGGTACGTTCTATCGCCAGTTTGGTCTGACGATGGCGATCGCTATTGGTTTGTCCGCTTTGAACGCCTTGACATTGAGTCCCGCCTTGTGTGCGATATTCCTGAAACCACACGATACGGAACATAAGGAAAAGAAAACGACCTTCGTTTCCCGATTCCATACTTCGTTTAATGCGGCTTATGATTCTTTGTTGGCTAAATACAAGAAAAGTATCGTATTCTTCATCCAGAAGAAATGGCTTTCATTCGGTATTGTTGCCGCATGTATTGCGTTATTGGTGTTCTTGATGCAGGTTACTCCTACGGGTATGGTGCCGAACGAGGACACGGGTACGATTATGGGTGCCGTTACGTTACCCCCGGGAACTTCTCAGGAGCGTACCTTTGAGGTAATGAATAAGGTGGATAGCTTGATCGCTGCCGATCCGGCCGTTGAGTCTCGTACGGCGGTTGTCGGTTTTAGTTTCATCGGTGGTCAGGGGCCTTCTTACGGTTCATTCATCATCAAGCTGAAAGATTGGGAGGAGCGTTCTATGATGCAAAATTCCGATATCGTATATGGTAGCTTGTTCATGCGTGCCCAAAAGATCGTAAAGGACGCTCAAGTATTGTTCTTTACGCCTCCTATGATCCCCGGTTACTCAGCGTCTAGTGATATCGAGTTGAATATGCAGGATAAGACCGGTGGTGAGTTGGATCGTTTCTTTGATATCTCCAAGGAATATATGGCCGCTCTGACGGCACGTCCGGAGATCAAGTCCGCTCAATCTACGTTTAACCCGAACTTCCCGCAATATGAGATCGATATCGACGCTGCCGCCTGTAAGAAAGCCGGTATTAGTCCAGCTGATATCTTGTCTACCTTGCAAGGATATTATGGCGGTTTGTATGCCTCTAACTTTAACCGCTTCGGTAAGATGTACCGTGTAATGGTGCAGGCGGATCCTGATTTGCGTAAGAATATGGAATCTTTGAAAAACATCAAGGTAAAGAGTGGTAACGATATGGCTCCGATTTCCCAGTTCATTACGATGAAGAAGGTGTACGGCCCGGATATCATCAGTCGTTTCAATATGTACACTTCTATCAAGGTGATGGTTGCTCCGGCGGATGGTTATACCAGTGGTCAGGCGTTGAAGGCGATTGACGAGGTGGCTAAGGTAACGCTTCCGGCAGGCTTTGGTTATGAGTTAGGAGGTATGGCGCGTGAGGAAGCAAGTACGAGTGGTAGTACGACGGCTTTGATCTTCTTGCTGTGTTTCGTATTCGTTTACTTGCTGTTGAGTGCGCAGTATGAGAGTTACATCCTTCCTTTGTCCGTATTGCTCTCCGTGCCGTTCGGTTTGATGGGTAGCTTCTTGTTCGTCCAAGGTTGGGCCGCTTTGGGAAATATCCCGGCGTTGAAGATGATCGTAGGAACCATGTCTAACAATATCTATATGCAGATCGCCTTGATCATGTTGGTAGGTTTGTTGGCGAAGAACGCTATCTTGATCGTAGAGTTCGCTTTGGAACGTCGTCGTATGGGTATGAGTATCACATGGGCTGCCGTGTTAGGAGCCGCCGCCCGTTTGCGTCCGATCTTGATGACCTCATTGGCGATGGTGGTCGGATTGTTGCCTATGATGTTCGCATTCGGAGTAGGAGCGCACGGTAACCGTACATTGGGTACAGCGGCTATCGGCGGTATGTTCATCGGTATGATCTTCCAGATCTTTATTGTTCCGGTTTTGTTCGTGGTATTCCAGTACTTACAGGAGAAATTCAAGCCGATCGAATGGGAAGATTTGGATAACAGCGATATGAGTACGGAAATAGAACAGTACGCTAAAATAAAATAAGAGATGACAATGAAGAAACAAATTATATATATGGTATGTGCGACTGCTTTGTTAAGCAGTTGCCATATCTATAAGGCATACGAGCGTCCGGATTCCATCGATGCGACGGGAATTTATCGTGATCCGGTTTCCGAGACTGATACATTAGCCTCCGCGGATACGACCAATATGGGAAACCTTCCTTGGAAGGAAGTTTTTCGTGATCCGAAGTTACAGGCGTTAATTGAGGAGGGATTAGCTAATAACGTAGATATGCAGGCAGCCGTTCTTCGGGTAGAGGAAGCGAAAGTATTGTTGACTTCTGCCCGTCTGTCTTTCTTGCCTTCTATAAACCTTGCTCCCCAAGGTACGATTACGAAGATGGAAAGCAGTGGGTATGTAAAAGCTTACACGGCTCCTGCGGCCGCTAGCTGGGAGGTTGACCTATTCGGAAAGCTCTTGAACGCGAGCCGTGGCCAAAAAGCCTCCTACTTACAGAGCCAGTATTCAAGACAGGCCGTGCGCTCTCAATTGATCGGTGGTATAGCGAATACTTATTATACCTTGTTGATGCTTGATCGGCAGGTGGAAATTACCGCTAAGACGGTTGATATCTATAAAGAGAATGTTCGTGTCATGGAGGCTATGAAGATAGCGGGTATGGCTACCGAGGCTGCCGTGACGCAAATGCGTGCGGCTTACCATCAGGTTTCCGGCTCGTTGATCGAGCTGGAGAGCCAGGTGCGTAGCGTGGAAAACTCATTGTCCGTGTTATTGGCTAAGGCCCCTCAACAGATTGATCGGGGTACTTTGGAGGAACAAGTAATGCCGGAGGATATCATGGTTGGTGTGCCTTTGCAATTGTTGGAGAATCGTCCGGACGTAAAGATCGCGGAGATGACACTTGCCAGTGCTTATTATACGACGAACCAAGCCCGTGCCGCTTTTTATCCGGGATTGAATATCACGGCTACGGCTGGTTGGACGAACGGTTCAGGCATACAGGTCGCTAATCCGGGTCAATTCATGTTTCAAGCTTTGGCTTCGTTGGCCCAACCGATCTTCAACAATGGTAAGTTGGTCGCTAACTTGAAGGTATCGAAGGCAGAAGAGAAGATCGCTCAAATGAATTATCAGCAGACAATTCTGGAAGCTGGTAAGGAGGTGAGTGATGCTTTACATGAGTATGATGCCACGAGCAAGAAGCTTGTGCAAGACAGAGCGCAGATCGAGCAGCTAGAGAAAGCGGTGGCTTATACCAGTGCCTTGTTCCAGTCGGCTCAATCTACTTATTTGGAAATCCTTTCCGCCCAGCAGAGTCTTTTGAGTGCCCAGTTGACGGAAGTGTCCGACAATGTGCAGCGTATGCAAGCGGTTGTCAGTTTATACAGTGCCATCGGTGGTGGTAGAGAATAATAACCTTAAATGTAGTAAAGTTATGATTAGTCCATTAGCATATGTAGATTCAAGCGCAAAGATCGGGAAGAACGTTACGATTCATCCTTTTGCGTACATTGATAAGAACGTGGAGATCGGGGATGATTGCGAGATCATGCCTCATGCCAGCTTGATGAGCGGTACACGCATGGGAAATCGCAACCGTGTATTTAACGGGGCTGTTATCGCTGCTGAGCCTCAGGATTTCTTTTATAAGGGAGGTGATACGATCGCCGTAATCGGAGATGACAACGTGATTCGTGAGAATGTGGTGATTAACCGTTCCTCGACAGCGGAAGGACGTACTAGTATCGGTAATGGTAATTTCTTGCATGAGGGGGTACATGTTTCTCATGATACGCAGATCGGAAACCGTAGTGTATTCGGCTATGGTAGTAAGATTTCCGGAAATTGTATCTTGGAAGATTATGTGATCTTCGGAGGCAATGTATTGATGAGCCAAGGATCCCGGGTTGGGGCTTGGGCGATGATTCAAACCGGCTGTCGTTTCCGTAAGGATATACCTCCTTTTATCGTAGCGGCTCAAGAGCCTACCACGTATTATGGCGTGAACTCTTTCATCATGTCTCATGAGGGATTCAGTGAAAAGGTTATCAAGCACATCAGTCATGCGTACCGGATCATCTTCCAAGGAAACAGCAGCCTTACGGATGCCTTGTTAATGATCAAGGATCAGGTTCCGATGAGTAAGGAGATCCAACATATTATAGATTTCGTTGGTGAGTCTAAATTAGGTATTGTCAAATAAATACTAATAACAAACGATAGGTAAAAGCCGAAGGAAATCATTTCCTCCGGCTTTTTTATGTAATGGAAGGACGGTTTGGTTAATAATGTTTGTTAAATAATGGTAAACGTGCAGCATTTGTCTCTTTTTAAGTGTCTTACTAATAAGACAACACACAATGAAATCCAATAAAGGAGGTTTAATATGAAAAAGTCATTTTTATTATATCTTATCATGTCTGTATTTCTCATCGGTTATTGCGCTTGCGATAATGATGAGGAAAATTTTGATACGGCTACTACCGGACAAGTGATCAAAGTCCCGGATGATATCAAATCTTTTAATTCAGTTACAAAAGAAATCGTTTTCGAGAAGAATATTTCTATCAAGCAAGACGTGCGAGGCAATGAGAAGGTTGAATTCCGGATAGCTGGAAACGGTCACTTCACGGTAGGCAGTATCTCTTCGATAAGTTCCGTTATCTATAATGCCCCAGTCTTATTAGGGGATTATCAGAGATATTATTTATATGATGGATATCCTGTTGTAGATGTTCTACAAAATGAGGTAAGTAACCAAGAGGAAAGGGACGAAAACATGCAAAAGATAGAGAAAGCTTGGAGCAACTTCCTGAAAGTATTGAATGAGGCTGGAAAGTTGAAGTAGTGATTACCGGTTTGGGATGTAATTCTGCGATACATCTTTTTTGCGCATTTAATAAGTACGTTCTGTATTACATTTGCTAGCGTTTAAATTTAAGTAAATGTGATGAGTATGGGAAAGAACGATTTTGTATGCGGACGTACATAACCGAGTTATGTGAGGGAGGACATCATTCTACGGCGAAGAGTTATCAAGATGCCTTGAATTCATTCAAGCGGTTTAGTGGTCGGGAGGAAATCCCTTATACCTATATTAATAACGAGAACCTTCTATTTTATCAAAATTTCGGAGAAACTTTGCGTCGACAGATTGGAGAAACGTGTGGCGAGCCAGCCGGAAGGGGAGAAGGATTATGAGGTCTATGTCGCTTCCCAAAAGGAGATGAGCCTCACTGCTGCAGGCAAGCGGAAGTGGGTAGAACGAATCCTGTTCCGCTCCATAGTTTTCATCCGCTGTACCGATACCTTACGTAGAAAGGAGATCGTGCACCTTCCATACATCAAACGTTTCATGGTGAACATCGCCGGAGAGAGGCGAGGCGGCATACGTCCCGTGGCCTTCATCCCGGACGATCAGATGGCCAAGCTTCGCCGGATGGTGGGACCTGTTTTGTGATTCGCATAGACTTGCTTGGCTGTGCCAAGGTCAGTATTTCCCGTGATCTGCTTGGTGGGGTTTCTTTGCTTGTTGCTAAATTATATGCATGTATGTCTGAAAAAGGCAGACAAACCCTGTATCGTGGCTTTTGATGAATTTCAGCAGATTTCCAAATACCCTGAAAAAAATATTGAAGCTTTATTGCGCTCCCATATTCAGCATTTATCTAATGTGCATTTTATCTTTTCAGGCAGTGGGTGTCATTTGGTAACGGAGATGTTCCTCTCTTCCGCTCGTCCATTCTATAACAGTACATCGATTTTGGAATTGTATCCTATCGTCGCTGAAGAATACATACCTTTTGTCTGTCATTGGTTTGATGTGTATGAACGGACTATTCGTGAGGAAGATGTATTGGTTATATATCGTTTGTTTGAGGGGAATACATATTATATGCAGAAAACTTTTCATGAAGCTTTTATAAATATCCCTATAGGCAGTAGTTGTACGTTGGATATATTACGGCAGACAGTTGATGGAGTTTTGGAAGAGGCAGGCGATGGATATCGCCAACTATTGTCCAGAATTCCCGAACGTCAGAAAGAATTGCTGTATGCCATAGCCTCAGCAGGTAAGGCGGAGAAGATTATGAGTGCCGGTTTCATTCGTAAATATTCATTGGTCTCCAGCAGTGCAGTCCAAGCGGCTGCCCGTAAACTGATGAAATTGGATTTGCTGACTGAAGAAGATAATATTTATTTTATCCCGGATATTCTGTTCCGTATGTATCTTCAGTGGCTAAAGAACACGAATATTATCTTCATTCCGTCGTAACTATCCGTATCCACATAAAAAGAAAGAGGCTAACCCCGAAGGATCAGCCTCTTTTATCGCTTTAATAGAAATTCAAATTAAAGTGCACCCACTTCTTTCAAAGCCTCGTTAGTCTTATGAACAGCGGCAGCGCTCTTAGCGAACAACTCTTTCTCCTCAGCTGTCAATTCCAACTCAACGATCTTCTCGATACCGTTCTTGCCAAGGATAACAGGAACACCGATGCAAAGATCAGATTCTCCGTACTCACCTTCCAAGTAAACAGAGCAAGGAACCATCTTGCCTTGGTTGTGGATGATAGACTCAACAACGAATGCTCCAGCAGCACCCGGTGCGTACCAAGCGGAAGTACCTAACAATTTAGTTAATGTAGCGCCACCAACCATTGTGGAAGCAACAACCTCTTGCAATTTCTCTGCGCTTAACAATTTGCTAACAGGGATACCTTTGTAAGTAGCCAAGCGAGCCAACGGAATCATTGTAGTGTCACCGTGACCACCGATTACCATACCCTCAACCTCGTTAGCGTTACAGCCTAGAGCTTGAGACAAGAAATATTTGAAACGAGAGCTATCCAGAGCACCACCCATACCGATGATACGGTTCTTCGGCAAGCCTAAAGACTTCAATGACAAATAAGTCATTGTATCCATCGGGTTAGAGATAACTACCAAGATTGCGTTCGGAGAGTATTTCAAGATGTTTTGAGCTACGCTCTTAACGATACCAGCGTTAACACCGATCAGTTCTTCGCGAGTCATACCCGGTTTACGAGGAATACCAGAAGTGATAACTACAACGTCAGAGTTAGCTGTCTTCTCATAATCGTTTGTGCAACCTACAACCTTTGTATCGAAACCTAGCAATTGAGCGGTCTGCATCATATCCATCGCTTTACCTTCGGATACGCCTTCCTTTACGTCTAGCATTACAACTTCGTCTGCCACTTCATTGAAGGCAAGAACATTTGCGCAAGTAGCGCCTACATTTCCGGCACCAACAACTGTTACTTTTGACATAATAAATAAGTTTTAGTATGTTATTACTTAATAATACGCTATGTTTTTTAACGATGGCAAAGGTACAATCTATTACGGAATAAAGAAATATTTCCGTATATATTTTTGAGGGACATTATTAAATATCGCTAAAGCCTTGTCGAGGCTTCTTGACAACTTGGTACGCTTTTATTTTTAAGATCTTGAGGAAATGTTGTATCTTGGGTGCGAACAAAACTAAACCGAGGGAAGTTTTATTTATATGGGTTATTAATCTTAAATCCAACGTACTTATGAAAGTTTTTATATATATCCGAAAAGTCCTGTTTTTGTTTCTGTGCGGGGCCTTGTCTTTCTCTTACGGCTACGGTCAGGAGCTGCCGCTTCTGCCGGATACGATCAAGCCTCTCTTGTCGGACTCCAATTTGATAGATGAGTTGATCACTGTCGGATATGCTACGGGCAATCGTAGTACTTTATCCGGTTCCGTAAACCGGGTGAATGAAGGGGGGATGAATGAGGGATTGATCTCTACACCCTTGGACGCTCTTCGGGGAAGGGTGTCCGGCGTTAGTATCCCGGTTGGAGGAAATAGCGCCGCTGCCTTGGCTGCCGTCCGGGTCCGGGGTACAACTTCCTTGACGGGAGGTAATGATCCGTTGGTGATTATTGATGGGGTTTTTGCCGATCTTAATTTGCTTAGCTCGATCTATCCGGCGGATATCGAGAACTTCACGATCTTGAAAGATGCCTCGGAGACTGCTCAATATGGTTCTCGTGGTGCTTCCGGTGTTATCGAGGTAACGACAAAGAAAGGGCGGCAGGGAGCTTTTAGTATCAGTTATGATGGGAGTTTCGGTGTGGAGGCGGCTTATAAAAGTTTGGATATGTTATCGGCGAATGGTTTCCGGAAACTGGCGGAGGAACGTAATATCGGTATTTTAGATTTAGGGAATAATACGGACTTTCAGGATGAGATTACCCGGTTGGGGTTGGTGCAGAATCATCATATCGCTTTTGGGGGTGGTTCGGAGACTTCCAGTTATCGTGCCTCCTTGGGATTTGTGGAAAGGGAAGGGGTTATCCGAAATACGAACTCACGTAATTTTACGACCAAGTTGAATATTACGCAGCATGCGTTCAATGATCTTCTGGTCTTTGATTTAGGCATATTTGGTTCCTTGCTAAAAAATGCTTATTTAAATGATGTACAGAAGATGTTCTATTCCGCCGCTACTTTCAACCCGACATTTCCGAATCATAAGAATATGGAGACGGGTAGCTGGGATCAAATAACCAACGCTAGCCAGATCACGAACCCTTTGGCCTGGTTGGAGGTGAAGGATGATGATTCGAATGCTCATATAAATACGCACTTAAAACTGGTTTTTAACTTGAGTAAGCATTTAATGTTTACGGCTTTCGGTTCGTATACCTATAATGTAATAGATAACGCCCAATACCTCCCTACTTCGGTTTGGGCGCATGGGCAGGCTTATCGGGGGGAGCGGAAAACAGAATCTTTATTGGGAGATTTCATGTTGGCCTATAAAAAAGACTTTGGTTTGCATCAACTAAATGTATTGGGATTGGCGGAAGCTCAGAAAATGATAACGAGAGGTTTTTATACGACTGCGACGAATTTCAGTACCGATCGTTTTGGTTATGATAATTTACAGGCAGGTGCGGTACGTTTATGGGAGGGGACCGGTTCTTACTATGAGGCTCCTCATCTAGCATCTTTCCTTGGACGTGTGAATTATATTTATGATGGAAAGTATATCGCTACCGTGAATGCTCGAGCGGATGCCTCCTCGAAAGTGGGGGCAAATAATAAATGGGGATTTTTCCCTTCGGCTTCTGTCGCTTGGGTGTTGACCGAAGAGGAGTTTATGGAAGGTATCTCGTGGGTAAGGAATTTAAAGATTCGTTCGGGATATGGCCTTTCCGGTAATCAAGACGCGATCGATTCTTACAATTCTTTGCGATTGATGAAGCCTAATGGGGTTGTTTCCGTAAATGGTGCGCCCACCGTTACCTTGGGTACGATCCGTAATGCGAATCCGGACTTGAAATGGGAGGTAAAACGTACGTTCAATGCCGGTATCGATGCCGGGTTTTTCGACAATCGTTTTATTCTTGCCGTAGATTATTATAATTCCAAGACGGATGATATGTTGTATTTATACGATGTAAGCGTTCCGCCTTTCGCTTATAATAAAATGTTGGCGAATCTGGGGTCGATGCGGAATAGTGGCGTGGAATTGGGTATTGGCGTCACGCCCTTGCGTACGAAAGATATGGAATTGAATATAAACGTAAACGTAACTTTCCAACGGAATAAATTGCTCTCCTTGAGCGGTTACTATAAAGGGGAATATATGTCCGCCCCGGAATATACTAGCATCTCGGATTTAAATGGGGCTGGTTTCCATGGAGGGTATAATCATATCGTTTATCAAATGGTCGGACAGCCTTTGGGTGTTTTTTATTTACCGAAATGTACAGGTTTGGTTTCCGATGGGAACGGCGGCTATAAGTATGAGATTGAGGACTTGAATGGAAACGGGGTGAGTTTGGAGGATGGTGAGGATCGTTATATTGCGGGACAAGCCATGCCGAAAACGCTTTTAGGCTCGAACATCAGTTTCCGGTATAAACAATTCGATCTATCAGTACAGATTAACGGAGCCTTTGGGCATAAGATTTATAATGGAACATCGCTAACTTATATGAATATGGATATATTCCCGGATTATAACGTGTTGCGAGAAGCCCCATCCCGGAATATCCAAGATCAGACGGCTACGGATTATTGGTTGGAGAAAGGGGATTATATCAATTTTGATTATTTGACGTTGGGTTGGAACGTGTCTCTGGGTAATTTAAGGAAATATGTAAGAAACGTACGGCTTTCGGTTTCCGTAAATAATTTGGCGACAATTACAGGTTATTCGGGATTGACTCCGATGATAAATAGCTCTATCGTAAATAATACGTTAGGTATAGACGATAAGCGATCTTATCCGGTGGTTCGTTCCTATACGATGGGGTTGAGTTTTAATTTTTAAAAAGGTGTTCGTATGAGAAAGCTTTCTATTTTATCCTATATATTTGCGGGTTTGATGTTATCGTCGTGCGATGGCTATCTGAAAGAGGACCCTCGTGATCAGCTTTATCCGGAGGATGCGTACGATACCCCTCAGAATGTCTATCTGAATACGGTTGCTTCCTTATATAATTATATCGGCGGTTATAGCGATAGCCAAGGATTGCAGGGAACGTACCGGGGTGTCTACGACTTGAATACCTTTACGACTGACGAGGCCATGCTCCCGACTCGTGGCGGCGACTGGTATGACGGCGGTTTCTGGCAAGGTCTCTTCTTGCATAAGTGGGGAACGAATAGTGACGCTATCCAAGCTACTTGGGAATATCTGTATAAAGTAATCGTATTAAGCAATCAATCTTTAGAGATATTAGGCGAGTTGCGGCAAAAAACGGATTATAACGATTTAGATCGGTATGAGGCGGAGGTTCGTGCTTTTCGTGCGATGTATTATTATTATTTAGTCGATATGTTTGGCCGTGTCCCTCTTATCGTTTCTTCTTCCATTCCGGTGAAAGACGTGCGGCAGAGTGACCGGAAAGAGGTCTTTGATTTTGTTGTAAAAGAATTACAAGAATCCCTTTTGTTATTGAGTACGGCGCATAGTAATTCGCCCGGCGATTATTATGGAAGAATTACGAGACCGGTTGTTTATTTCTTATTGGCGAAGTTGGCCTTAAACGCAGAAGTGTTTACGGATAACGACTGGACGGATGGTCTGCGTCCGAATGGACGGGAAATCTATTTTAGGGTAGGCGAGAGGAAGTTGAACGCTTGGCAAACGGTTGTGGCGTACTGTGATTCAATAACAGACTTAAACTATAGCTTATCTCTGAACTATGCGGATAATTTTTCTGTATTTAATGAATCGTCCGGAGAGAATATCTTCACGATTCCGATGGATAAGAACTTATATACGAACCAAATGCAATATCTTTTCCGCTCCCGTCACTATAATCATGCCAAAGCATATGGATTGGGGGGAGAGAACGGCTCTTGCGCTACGATAGAGGCCCTTCGGGTATTTGCGTATGGGACGGACTCGGTCGATACCCGATTTTATGAGAATTATTACGCCGATACGATGTTTGACCTCAATGGTGATACGATTCGGTTAGATAATGGGACTCCTTTGGTGTATTTACCTCTAGAGGTTAGGTTGGATTTGTCTAGGTTGCCTGCCGAGAAAACGGCGGGTGCCCGCATGAAGAAATACGAGATCGATAAGATGGGGACGAAAGATGGAAAGCTATCGGATAATGATATCGTATTATTCCGTTATGCGGATGTCTTGTTAATGAGATCGGAAGCGAAAGTTCGTAATGGAGAGAATGGGGATGAAGAGTTGAATGCCGTTCGTTTCCGTGTGGGAATGTTACCTCGTAAGGCGACATTAGAAAATATTTTGGCTGAGCGTCAACTGGAATTGGCTTGGGAAGGCTGGAGGAGGCAGGATTTGGTGCGTTTTGGAAAGTTTACCCGCCCTTATACGGATCGCCCTCAATTGCCCCATGAATCGAATGGCTATACCACTGTTTTCCCCATTCCCGATAAAGTCCGTTCCTTGAATCCGAACTTGACACAAAATCCGGGGTATTAACTTGAATTTTGGGTGAAAACTAATTCTTTGTTTTCACCCAAAGAGCATATCTTATTCTACATACAATACTAAACCTTTCAGATATTCCCCTTCCGGATGGTAGATATTCACCGGATGGTCTGCGGGTTGGGTTAATTGATGTAAGATTCGGACACTACGGCCGGATTGGGCGGCAGCGCTAAATACGGCTAAACGGAAATTCTCTTTACTAACTACTTGAGAACAAGAGAAAGTAAACAAGATTCCTCCCGGCTTGATCTTCTCGAAAGCGATCGCATTTAATTTGCGATACCCTTGTAAGGCATTACGTAGTACATTCTTATGTTTAGCGAACGCAGGAGGGTCCAATATGATTAAATCATAATTACTTCCCATTTTTTCCAAATACTTAAACGCATCTTCCGCATATGCCTCATGACGGGGATCTCCCGGGAAATTCAACTCGACATTCTTTTTCGTCAAAGAAATCGCTTTCGCCGAACTGTCTACGGAATGAACCACCTTAGCGCCTCCTCTCATCGCATAGAAAGAGAAACCGCCCGTATAACAGAACATATTCAATACGGAGCAATCCTTTGCGTAATGCTCCAACAAAGAGCGATTCTCCCGTTGATCCACGAAGAAACCTGTCTTTTGGCCTTTCTGCCAGTCTACACAGAATTTCAGTCCGTTTTCTATAGCGATATCTTCCACTTCGCCTCCGAATAAGTAACCATCTTCGCTACCTAAATTCGCTTTATAAGGTAAAGTCGCTTCAGATTTATAGTAGATGTTTTGTAAAGTATCGCCCAATACCGCTTTCAAAGCCTCTGCGATCTGATGACGGGCATAATGCATTCCTACCGAATGTGCTTGCATAACCGCCGTATGCGCATACATATCGATCACCAATCCCGGTAAATTATCGCCTTCGCCGTGAATCAGGCGGAACGTATTATTATTTTCTACCCCAGCCAGCCGCAAGGTCTTTCTGAGTTCGTAAGCAATACGGATACGTTCGATCCAAAAAGCATCGTCGATGGGGATTGGGGTGAAAGATAACACACGTACGGCGATACTGCCGATTTGGTAATGGCCGATCGCCAAAAAACGCTGGTTCGCTCCGTATACCTCTACCAAGTCACCCTCTTCCGGGTCGCCTTCAACAGATTGGATCGCTCCGGAAAATACCCATGGATGGAAACGCAATAGCGATTCTTCTTTCTTAGGCTTGAGAAAAACTTTACAATACTTCATTTATGCTTGATTCAATAAATTATATATTCTTAGGCAAGCCCAAGCATCGAGGGCCGCATATTTCTTTTGTGAGTCTGTCAATACATCTGCCTCCCAATTCGTGAGGCGTTGTCCTTTTGATATTTTTTTTTGGAAAAGTATCGCATATATCTTTTGCAGGCTGGCATCCTCAATGCCGAACTGGGCTACGTAATTCTGTAAATCAAGGAAATTGGCGGGTTCTATATCCGAACGCTTCCGTATCGCCCCGAAATCATCCCGTAAAGATAACCCGATCTTTAAGGTCGAACTGCTTTTCAGGAATTTCTCCAGAGATTCCGGTATACCGATATGATTCAAGCGGAACAAGAAACAAGTATCATCCGTTGATATCTGCATCAATGAGATCTTGTAACGCTGTCCTTTCTTAAAGCTGGGACGGGTCTCCGTATCAAAACCGACGATCGGAAAACGCAGCAAGTACTCTACGGCCTTGTCTGCCTCCTCTTTACTAAGGATCGTAATGATACGTCCCTTGAATTCCTCTACGGTAAGTTTCGCTATTTCCTCTTTAGCAATTGTATGTATAAATTGTTGTATCATTCTTCCTCTTCATTCTTTTCCAAATCCTCATCACCACTGTAACGCACAGCGTGCAACGCTTTCAAGGCATTCAATAATTGCTGTCCCCAGTATTCTTGGAAGTTCGTGCGGCACAAAGCGATAGCCTCTTGCATAACTTCCTCGTTTCCTTGACGGAATAAAGATACGAAATTTCCTGTATCTTGATAGACATCTGCCAAATTCTCGGAAATAAACGCTGCGATAGGAGTATCGCTATACCGCATATCCGCATGAAATGTTTCCAGATAGGAATCTCGTTCGCCAAGCAAACCGGCTATCCGTGAACGAACCGACTCGTACATGTCTTCTGAAACGGAAAGCTCAAGCTCGGTTTCCTCTTCAGATTCCACTTCGGGCAACAGGCTGGCCTTTAAATATAAAAGAGGCAAAAGTTTTGTCGCCTTATCTACGAAGTCGAAAAGCCCGGTATTTCCGGCGGCCTCAACAAAGGTACAATATTCCAGTGCTACCGTAACAAATTCTAGCGT
>PPYE01046681.1_pt1 | contig 29256 bp, 22 predicted proteins | sample 1559881 | NCBI WGS metagenome assembly PPYE01 (sample SAMN08240022, study PRJNA423297) | Human gut metagenome, whole genome shotgun sequencing project. | reverse complement strand
CCTTCATATAAATTTCTCGATCATTTACATGATCCGTAAGTGCATTTTTCAGAAGAAACTTTATTTCGATATCTTTGATTGGACTTCGCTCCATAGCAAGCAGATAATCCTCTTTATCCACCTTGCTCCAGTCAACCACATAGCCGATTTCTTTTTTCAACATCAGATCAAGCCATATTCTCGTGCTTCTCCCATTTCCCTCTCGGAATGGATGAGCCACGTTCATTTCAACATATTTTTCGACAATTTCATCAAGAGTTGACTGTGGCATTTTATCTATGCTCTGTAACGCTGCTTCCAAATACATCAGCGGGGCAAATCGAAAATTACCTTTTGAAATATTGACTTTACGTAATTTACCGGCAAAATCATAAATTTCATCAAAAAGATATTGATGGATCATCGCAAGACTTTGATAAGTCCCCGGTTCTAATGTCTCAAAAAAGCCACTTTCAAACATTTCAAGCGCTTTTTGCTTACTGATTTTTTCTTCCATTCTTGCTAATTCTGCAGAATCTGTAATACCTAATTTATTTTCAAGCATAGCATGTTGGTAAATAAAATATCCTATAAATAAGAAAGACCCACCGGGTTGCGCATGAAAATCAGAGGCGTGGTGGGTTCTGCTAAGCTTATTATACAGCTTTTAAAGTTACCGTCAATATTTCTTTTCAAAAAAGCGATAACTTTCCATTGTTCCTTAAAGCAGTAAAAAAATCATCAGAGTTTTGCTGATAAAGAAACCAGCCCGTTTCCAAGCTGGTTCCATTTCACATTATGTACAAATTACTTCCCTGACCACTACTTCCTCCGCCATCGCTTTCAGCAGATTCATATGCCTTACCCAAGCTATAGCATCCGCTTCCTTATCCGGCGCCGGATTCTTTTCAAGCAGTCCCGTCATAATGACTTCCCCTCTCTTCTCCGCAATCTCCTGCACTTCATACAAATACGGAAACAGCTGCTCCGTCAGCACCAAATCATCAAACAGTATCTGATTATGTTCCTGCAAAAATACTCTGCACGTCCTGCCATACTTGTTCAAAATCTTATCTTCCACTGGTTTCAATTCGATTGTCGGGATGAAGTAGTCTCCCACAGGCCTACAGTTTTTCTGATTCATCGAGGGTCAGTTGCTATCATGCCATGCCACACATCACATTTCCCTTCCCCATTAAACGCCCCTTCCGCGCTCTCACCCATGCACACTGCGCGCACCTTTTCATACTTCCTCCCATACCCTGCGTGCACGCAGGTCACGGTCAGCGCCTTGCCCTTTAGCTCGCAGTGATACTGATTATACTTCCCGTCCCTGTAGTCAAAGCTTTCCCCGTCGTCCTGAAAATGCTCCCAGCTGCCTTCTCCGGGATAAATTTCCAGCATCAGCACGCTGTCGGTGTCCTTCTCGCCCACAAAGCTCTGCTTCGGCCATACGGGCAGGATCGTCCCCGCCTTCACATACAGCGGGCAGGTATCCAGCGGCGCATCCCGCACGATCCACTTTCCGTCCGCGCTTTCCAGCCGCTCGCCCGTCCAGTAATCATACCAGACGCCCGCAGGCAGATAAACCATCTTTTTGCGGTCGCCCTGGGTCACGACCGGCGCTGCCAGCAGGTTTCTGCCGACCAGAAACTCCGTATTGCATTCCCGTGCTGTTTCATCCTTTTCATAATGAAGCACCAGCGGGCGCATGATCGGAAGCCCGGTCTTTTCCTCTTCCCAGAAAAGATCGTAATAGTACGGGATCAGATGATAGCGCAGCTCCACCGCCTTCCGGTAAATCCGCACCGTCTCCTCATCAAACTGCCACGGCTCCTGATAGCGGGTTCCCATCGCGGAATGATTCCGAAACAGCGGCGAAAAGCATCCTGCCTCCACCCAGCGGCACAAAAGCTCCTTCGTGCAGTCCGAGCCAAAGCCGCCCACGTCCGTTCCCACAAAAGGCATCCCGCTTAGTCCCATATTGCAGAGCTGCGGGATCACCATCTGCAGATGCGCCCAGATGCTGTGGTTATCGCCCGTCCACGCGGTGCTGTATTTCTGCGTCCCCGCATAGCATGCCCGCGTGATCACGAAAGGCCTGCGCCCGTCGCGCTCCTTTAAGCCCTCATAGGTCGCCTTCGCCATATTGTGCCCGTACAGGTTGTGCATCCGCGCATGGTTACTTATCTCGTCCTCGTCGGTAAACACTACATCCGGCGGAAGCTGTCCCCGAAAGCTTGCAGGCTCGTTCATGTCGTTCCACACGCCGCGCACGCCCTTATCAAGCAGAAACTGCTGGTTTTTCCCCCACCAGCTGCGCACCTCTTTTTTGCCGAAATCCGGATAAACCGCGTCGCCCGGCCATACCTCATTTACATAAATATCGCCCTCGGGCGTTTTGGCAAAATAGCCCTTTTCCACACCCTCGTCATAAACGGAATAGCCTTCCTCTACCTTCACGCCCGGATCGATGATCGTCACGATCTTAATGCCGTCGTCCGCCAGATCCGAAATCAGCCTTTCCGGATCGGGATAGCGCTCCTGATCCGGCGTCCATGTAAACACCTTGTAGCGGTCCATATAGTCGATGTCTAAATGGATCGCGTCGCACGGGATCCCGCACTTTCGCATATGCTGCGCCACGCTGCGCACCTCTGCGTCCGACATATAGCTCCAGCGGCACTGCTGATAGCCCAGCGTCCATTTCTGCGGCAGCGGGGCAGTCCCGGTCAGATAGGTGTAGCCGCCGACCACCTCTGCCATGCTGTCTCCTGCGATCAGGTAATAGTCCAGATTGCCGTCCGCCGCGCCGTACCAGTAATACTCGTCCGATTCCTTTCCCATATCGAAACAGGAGCGGTAAGGATTGTCATAAAAAAGCCCGAAAACCGCGTCGTCCCGCAGCGTGATAAAAAATGGGATCGACTTATACAGCGACTTAAAATTATCCATCTGCGGAGCCGGGTCGTCCGTATTCCACATCACATATTCATAGCCGCGCTTATTCAGAAATCCGGTCTTATCGCCCAGCCCGTAAAAAGCCTCGCCGCCCTCCATTCGCTTTACGACCTGGACTGTGGCTGCGTCCTCTTCCTCGACACTGTGCCCCTCGGCTTCCTTTAACGCCTTCAGCTCATCGCTTAAGCCTGCACGCGCCTTCCTTGCTTCCCGCCGGTCGCGGCACAGCACCGTCCCGTCCGCCCTGTAAAAATCCACAAAAAAGCCGTCGTGCACCTTCGCCGTCACACAATCGGTCGCAACCGTTACCACGCCCTTATCTTCCGATACACAAAAACGCGTTTCCACCGCTTTTTCGCCCTCGATCGCCTTAGAGCGGTGCCCGTCGCTTACCACGCCGGAAAATACGTTCAGGATCCGGTCTGTGATCACCTCCAGCCGTCCTGTCCCCTTTTCAAATGTAAAATAAACCCGGTTTCCCTGCTGCTCCCAGGAACACAGCCTGCCAAATTCCATCCCTGCTTCCTCCTGCTTTTACACTCTTCCATATGTCTGGCACAGCTTTTTTACCGACGCCGCCAGCTCCTTTGTCAGCTCCTCTCCCGTCATCCGCCAGCGCCAGTTTGTGCCGAGGGTGGACGGGAAATTGATCCGCGCCCGGTTATCCAGAAGCAGATAATCCTGCAGCGGGATAATGCACGTTTTTGCCACCGAAGAAACCGCCGCGCGCACCAGCTCCGACGCAAGCTCCTCATCGCCTGCTGCCGGACGGTTCAGATAAACGCGGATCATGGTTTTCTCCGATTTTTTGATGCTGGAAAGCCAGCCCAGAACCGTCTCATTGTCATGCGTCCCCGTATAAGCGACGCAGTTTGGCTCATAATTATGCGGCAGATAATCTCCCTTGCCGCTGGAATCCCGTGAATCAAAAGCAAATTCCAGCACCTTCATATTCGGATAGCCGCTGTCCTTGACAAGCTTACGCACACTATCGGTCATGTAGCCCAAATCCTCCGCTATGATGTTGCGCTCACCCAGACGTTCTTTTATCACATTGAACAGCTCAATTCCGGGCCCTTTCTCCCAATGTCCGTTTACCGCGGTCTTATCGCCCGCCGGGATAGAATAATATTCGTCAAAGCCCCTGAAATGGTCGATACGCACTACGTCATAAAGCGTAAAGCATCTCTCTATCCGCTTTACCCACCAGTCGTATCCGGTATTTCTGTGATATTCCCATTTATACAGCGGATTGCCCCAAAGCTGTCCGTCTGCCGAAAATCCGTCCGGCGGGCATCCTGCGACCGCCGCGGGCTTCCTCTCCTCATCCAGCTGGAACAGTTCCGGATGCGCCCAGACATCCGCGCTGTCATACGCCACATAGATAGGAATATCGCCGATTATCTCCACGCCTTTTTCATTTGCATATGACTTTAATGCCTTCCATTCCCGGAAAAATAAATACTGCAGCCATGCGTAAAACCCTATCTCCTCTGCATAATTCTCCCGGTAATAACACATCGCGTTGTCCCAGCGGCAGCGTATATCCTCCGCCCACTCATCCCAGCTTGCTCCTCCAAAAATATCCTTTACCGCCATAAACAGGCTGTAATCTTCCAGCCACCAGCCGTTCTCCTGCCGAAAGGCAATAAAATCTGCATCCTCCGTTTTCAAACTCCTGCGATATGCTTTTTTCAGCAAAGGCATTCTGTTTTCATACTGCTTTCCGTAATCGATATCCTGCGGGTCGTCCCCCAGGTCGCATGCATTGACTTCCTTACGCGTCAAAAGCTTCTGTTTTACCAGCATTTCCAAATCGATAAAATACGGATTTCCCGCATATGTCGAAAAAGACTGGTACGGCGAATCCCCGTAACTCGTCGGTCCCAACGGCAATATCTGCCAGTATCTCTGTCCCGCTTTCTTCAAAAAATCAACCCACTGATACGCTTCCTTTGAAAAACAGCCGATTCCGTGCTTTGACGGCAGGCTGAACACCGGAAGTAAAATACCGCTTGCTCTCATAATGCTCTCCCTTTATCTTCTTAATATCGTGACGGATATCTCCTCCGCCCAAACGCTGCCCTCCCGTTCTCCGAGGGCTTCCAGTTCCCGACCTTTTTCTTCTATTTTAAACCGTCTCCCGTCCGTAAGCAACTGCCACTTACCCTCCGGGAGCAAAATTTTCTGCGGAATATCGGACGTGTTGTAGATTACAAACAAAGAACCTTCCTCATCCCCAAATTCAAATGCTGCAGTCCCCTCCGGCGTCCCGGGAAAATGAATGCGCTCCATTACCGAAAGCCCGCTTTCCTGCCAGCCGGCAAAGTTTTTCCGCAGGAGGATAAGCCCCCGGTAAAACTCTGCCAGTTCCCGGTTGTCATACATCCTTCCCCAATCGATACGGTTTAAACGCGGCGAAAGATTATAGCTGTTTCCCTCTCCCCATTTCGTGCGCGCACCTTCTTCTCCCGCCTGCAAAAATACAGTCCCGAGACAGGTAAAATAAATGCCCGCCGCCAGCCGGTTCTGCGACAGAAGCCTTTCCTCCCGTGCGGTAAAAAACAGGTTTTCTGCAGAGCACTCCATCTCTCCGATATCGCCCTCTGTCAGGTCGATATCCCTTTGCGTATACACAAGCTTATCCCAGAGAGTATAGTTGTCATGCGCCGATACATAGGAGACTGACTGCAGCGGCGACGAAAGCGCATAGCCGCCTTTTTTATCACACCATCCCAATACAGAGGAACGTATCTTATCCTCCATCCCCGGCTTTCCATTCACAAATCCGGCTTTTTTCGGAAAAAAGACGCTTCCCTTGATACTGTCGCGAATGTCATCGTTAAAAAATCCTATCCTCGTATCCAAAAGCTCTGCATTTGCCTTGACCGCCTGCACATTTCCCGGCTGCATCGCGGTCGCGCCTGCTGCCCACGGCTCTCCGTACATCATGATGTCCCTGCCGCCCGGCAGCTCATCCAGAGCCCTCCGGATGAGATTCATCGTTTCCACATCGTGCAGTCCCATCAGGTCGAACCGGAAACCGTCCACATGGTATTCCTTTGCCCAAAAGCACACCGAATCCACGATATATTTGCGGTACATCCTCCGCTCACTGGCTGTGTCGTTGCCGCAGGCAGAGCCGTCCGACCAGCTCCCGTCCTCATTCTGCCTGTAAAAATAATAGGGGACTGTCCTCTGGAAACAGCTGTCCGTATCATAAGTATGGTTAAATACCACATCCATGACGACCCGTATGCCCGCCCGGTGCAGCGCCTGTATCATTTCCCGGCACTCCTTTATACGCACCGCGCCGTGGAACGCATCCGTGGAATAGGAACCTTCAGGCACATTATAATTGACCGGGTCATACCCCCAGTTGAACTGTCCGTCCTCTCCCGCTTCGTCCACCGAACCGTAATCGTACATCGGCAGTATCTGGACGTGCGTCACCCCCAGCCACTTCAGCCATTCCACACACGTCGGTTTTTCCTGATTGCCGTCCAGCCCGGTATTTTCACAGGTAAACGCCTTGTATTTTCCGCGGTATCCTTCCGGGACGCCGCACCTTTCGTCATAGGAAAAATCCTTCACATGGACTTCCCATATCACGGGAGCTGTGCTGCCCGTCCTGTTCCCGCGCGCTTCCTCCCGCAGCTTTTCGTCGAGCGCCGTCCGCTCGCTTTCCCATCCCTGCGGCGCAGCTTTTTGTAAATCGACCACCATGCTCCGGCGTCCGTTTACCCCCGCCGCTTTCGCATACGGGTCTGCCGTCTCCCGCTGCTGCCCGTCCGCCGTCACCAGGAATGTATAGTAAATGCCGTCCAGATCCCCCGTCTTTTCCGCGCGCCAGACTCCTTTTTCTCCCTTATGCATTTCGATGGTCTCAAAAGGCTTTTCTGCCCCCTCCACCGCACTTCCTTTTTTATAAAGCCTCAGGCTCACTGCCTCCGCCGTCGGCGCCCAGAGGGCAAATCCCGTCTTTTCCGGCGAATATACCGCTCCCAGATCATCGCCTCCATAAAAAAATTCCGTTTCAAACTGCTCTGAACAAAACAGCGCCCTCCATTCGGAAGGCGCCCTTTTTGCCGTATGCTCCATATCCATTCCTCCGTTTTCCTTCCCTCAGACCTATTGTAGCAAACCGAAAGGAACGGACAAATATCGGAATTTTTGTATTCATATCGTTTTTTCATGTATTTCCGGCATCTATGCTCTCTTCTTCCTGAATAAACATGATTACAAAGCTAAGCAGAAGCAGAACGCAGCAAATCCACACTGCACGTACACCGATCCTGCGTGTTGCAATTCCTCCCAGCGCAGCCCCCGCAGCAAATACAGCAATAAAGAAGTAATACTGCATACTCTTTTTCCGCAGTTTTTTATCTTTCGTCTCCGTATAAGCACACAGAAGATCTGTTGCGCTTCGAAGATTGCCGATGCACATCGTTGTTGCCATCGCATTTCCCTGTATCTTTTTAAAACTGTCCACCTGCAGCGCACAGGAAAAGGATACAAGCGCATTAGCCGGCAGACTCATTCCCTCCGGCCAAAATCCAACGATAAACAATACAAGCATTTCCAGACTCACCACAAGCTGTCTCCAGTGCAGTACACGATCCTGTCCAACACAGCGATATCTGATCTTCTGCGCCAGAAAAATGCCTGCCGCAAATGCAATGATCGGAATCGCATACCGTATACACAGCATCCACTCCCCCTGCGCCATATGGTTTCCCAAAAGGACAATATTTCCTGTCTGTGCATTGGCAAAAACCTTATCCCGGCCCATGTAGGTATAGGCATCCTGAAACCCGCCGCATAAGGACAGCAGAATCCCGACCGCAAAGGACTCCGACATCTGCCCGTGATATCTTTTTTTCATGACTGCACCGCCTTCCGAATTTGATTCGCTTCCAAGCGTAAACCATTTCGCGGTGTAAGTCAAATTTTCCAGACATTTCCGAACAAGATTTTACTCTTTTCTTTTCCTATACGCTCCATATACCTTTAATGCGTTCGTATAAGCCAGCTTTTTATTACCGATAATCCTTGCCGCTCCTAAAGGATACTGATCCGGCACAGCCTCCCGCGCCACCTCCGGCTCCCAGTAAAAAACACCTATCCCTTTTTGCTCTGGCACCGCCAAAATCGCTTCGACTGCATCCCGGATCACCCCCGAGGTTTTTTCTTCCTCACGATCTTCACCGCCAGTTTCTACCACCATCACAGGTTTGCCATATCTTATTGCATATTCCCTAAGGCATTCCGCCAGCTCTTCTTGATTGCTTTCTACAGAAAACCAATAAGGATAATAAGAAAATCCGAGAATATCCGTTTTCCCTCCTCTTGCAAAAAACGTATCCAGAAAAGGAATCAGATACTGCTTCATCTGTACAGCTGATAAATGCGTAATGACCTGGCATTGCGGATAAGACTCTTTTACCGCCCGATATCCCTCATTCAAAAAATGGACAAGCGTATCCGGATGTTCCTTCATACTCCCATATGGCAGCAAAATTCCCGGATTGATCTCGTTTCCAACCTGAACCCACTCTACAGAAACTCCATCCTCTTTCAAAAGACTCAGCACTTGACTCGTATGATCATAAACATGATGTGCCAGAGCAGTTACATCCGCCTGACTCCATGCTTCCGGAATATCCTGATACATCGGATCTGCAAAATGATCGCTATAGTGAAAATCCAGCATCAGCTTCATTCCGCTGCGCATAACCCGTTCCGCCATTCTCCGCACACTGTCTGCATCGCAAAATCCCAGCATACAGACTGTCCCATCCTTTTTCATCCAATAGCCTTCTTTTGGCGGATTGACAAATACACGCAGCCGAACTGCATTCGCTCCCAGCTCTTTTGCTGCCTCAATCGGATCTGTCTGCCTCCCATCCTGATCCATCCATGTATATCCTTCCGCTTCCAGCTGGGAAACCCATCCCAAATCCACCCCCAGTATCAGATTCCGTTCCATACACTCCGCCTCCTTCCGTTTTCTATCCGACTTTCGTACAATATTCAGCTTCCGTTTCCACTGAAAAAAGACTGCATCCTTCCTTTACCGGAAGATCATAATACACCTGATCCCCATAGGGATTTGGTAGCGGTCTGTCCGATGGATAAATACGCAGCACCAGTTCATTCGGCCACCCAAAGCGTTTCAGCGCCATGTGCCACTGCTCTCCGGTCGTAAACCAGTCGTCCGTTTATATATACCTCTGCACGGTCACCTGCATAGTCCGTCTTTAAATAAAGCTGCTGTAAAACAGTCTCCTGCCTAGGTTCTGTTTTTTCCCATTCCACCCTGATCAGGTACTCCTTCCAGGCCACAGCGCCGCAGCTTTCCGTTTCCTCCCGCAGCAGCTCTGAAGATACCGGACACAAAACCGGACAGTTCCGAACGCATATCGTTTCTGCATTTCCCGTTTCTCCATAAACAACCAGAGTTTCCTGCTCCGCTTTAGAAATCAGATATATCCCTCCGTCTTTTTCTATCAGACAGCTATCCGGGCGCTGTGTCAGATAAAGGCGGTTTCCTATCAGAAATGCCCTATCTGCCTCTTCTCCAGTCAAAACCACAAAATTCCCCGGTTCTCCCTCCCATTCAAAGAAGGGATGCTCCATATCGGAATAAAAAAAGATTCTTTTTCCGATTCTACACAACAAAGAGGCATTAGTACGCTTCGGCAACACTCTTGTCTTACACGATCCGCCCTTGCCAAAGCGAAACGGCAGAATCTGACATTCCCCGTCCTGCACCGCAAGATTCTCCAGTATTACCGTTCCGCCTTCCTCCCCCATTTCCACGATAACCGTTTCTTCTTCATGCGAAACCATCATCCGCTTTCTCTGGTGATTGTTGACAAATAAAAATCCGAGTCCCATTTTTTTATCAAGCCGCGCTGCGACTCTCAGCGTCTCCATATCTTCCGGAGAATCCGGCTGCTTTTCCGGAAAATACGGCAATGTACAAGCCAGTTCCTCTCCAAAAGAATTCAGCAGCAAATGAAGCCGTTTCAGCTTGCCAAAGCTTGTATTAATCTCCCCGGATTGTCGGATACATGTTTCAAAATCATAGCTTTTTACCGGAAGATCATTTGAATATCCGGTAGCTCTCGATTCCTGCAAGGTAGTATATTTACCGTCTGGATTGATTCCTCCGTGATACATATAATACCCCAGCAGATTTGCCCCTCCGCCCAGCATGCACACTGTCTGCGCCAAAATATCCTCCGGCCACGGATAAATTCTCCGATGCGATGTCACCTGCATCCCACCGCCCAGCTCAGCGGTCAGATACGGATTTTTCCCCAGATCAAAAGTAAAGCTTCTGCTCTCTTCCCGTTTCAGATCCGATCCGATATTTTCATCCTGCTTATAAGAGCCAAACAGGAAATTGGCGCTGGCCGGCATTTCCTGCACATGTCCAGCCCACGGCGCATCGACATATCCGCCCAGCACCGGCAGCGTTTCACCATCCACTGCTACACCGCCGCCCCATCCGGTCGAAGTATAATATGGAACCTCCATTCCCTCCTCCAGCGCCATTCTTTTCAACATCAGCAGATGCTCCTGGCATTCTTTAAGAGTAGCTGGTCCGCCTCCGCAATGTCCGTATTCATTTTCCAGCTGAATACCCAGCACCGGTCCGCCATCCTTAACCATCATCCCGCGGACCCGCACGCCAATTTCATGATAAAAACGCGCTGCTTCCTTCAGATAAAGCGAATCATTGCTTCTAATCCGATCGCCGCATTCCTCAACAAGCCAATCCGGAAATCCTCCGTTCCTGCACTCTCCGTGCGCCCAAGGACCAATCCGAAGCCACACCTGCATTCCACAACGCTGACATGTCTCCAGAAATGCCCGCAGATCTCTGCGGCCGCTGAAATCCCATTCCCCCTTCTTTTCTTCATGATGGATCCAGAACACATAAGTAGCTACGATCTGCAATCCTCCTGCCTTCATTTTCAAAAGTTCAGACTCCCAGTTCTCTCTCTCCCATCTGGAATAGTGAAATTCTCCCATAATAGGAAAAAAACGCTTCCCGTTTTTTAAAAAACCGATATTATCCACCTGATACAAGTTGCCCGCCGCATCTCGCCCCTCCATCGGCAAAAGCGCCGGTTTTCTCCCATCTCCGGTTGCCATGATCCTATTTGATATCGTCATTTCTATTTTCCTTTTCTGCCAGATTCTCTCTCACCCGAATCTGACGCTCACCGTCTCTCCTGTCAATCCTGCCGAGCTTACACTGACCACACATTCTCCCACTTTTCCCACAGATTTTACTACCGCATATGCCCGTCCCGCAAATGCACGGATATGATCTGCCTTCATACTTTCATGGCTGGTAGGATTTCCGTTATCCACTCCCACAACACTCCCGCTCCCTTTCGCCGTAAAGAAAAGCTCGCAGTCTCCCAGCGGACAAAAATTCCCTTTTTCATCCACCAGCTCTGCCTCAACCTGGCACACATCCATTCCGTCAGCTGCAAGTCCGTTTCCATATACCGCAAGCCGAACTGCCGCAGGCGCTCCAGCAGTATATATCGTATCCCTCGCTATTTCTCTTCCATCACGATAACCGACCAGCTCGATACACCCCGGCTCATACGGAACATCCCAGCTCAAAAACAGATTATCCGTATTTACTGCCCTAGGTTCGCGGTCATAATGTCCATATCTCTGCGTCATTCCGTATGCCGGGTAAGAATACGCCTTTTTCCCGTATGATTTTCCATTCAATATAAGCTCCGCAAAATCACAGTTGGTATATCCAAGCACCTGTACGATACTTCCTGGCTCCAGCGCAAGATTCCAATGCGGCAGAAGATGCGCCATCGGCTCTTCCCTGTTCCAGATGCTCTTGTAAAAATAGTAGCTGTCCTTTTCATAACCGCAAGTATCCAGAACTCCGGCTGATGATGATCTTGCAGGCCAGTGAGCTTCTCCCAGATAGTCTACCCCTGTCCACATAAAATCCCCTGCCACATAATCGTGCGTCATGGTAAACCGAAGAACCCTCCCTACTTCTACCGGAGCCGTATAATAAGGATGCGTCCACCATCCCGCTTTTTCATCCACCGTCATCTGATAATGCCCACGCACCCCTCCCGGGCTGCTGTTTTCCGTGCCGATCATACACCATTCCGGATGTGCCCTCCTGTCGTCGTCATACATGGTTTCCGCCCGCGTTCTCCAGCGATTCACATAATTATATCCCACCACATCCAACTCTTCCAGAAAATCCTCCCGCGCGGCCCTCGGCTCCGCACATATCTGATCATTTGCCTGTGTCACCGGTCTGCTGCCATCCAACTCCCTGCAGATTGCCTTCAGTCTGCGCGCCGTCAGTCTCCCCTCTTCCACAGTCTGATCTGGGACTTCATTTCCGATACTCCAGATTACAATGCTCGGATGATTCCTGTCCCGCAGCAGCATCGACCGAATATCGGCCTCATGACACTGGTCAAACCATTCCGAATACCCTCTACTTTCATGTGTATTACTGCCGAGCTCTTTTCCTTTCAAAATCCTCCACTCGTCAAACGCTTCGTCCATCACAAGAAATCCCATCCTGTCACACAAGTCCAAAAGAGCAGGATCCGGAGGATTATGGGACATCCGCACTGCATTTACTCCCATTTTTTTTAATTTTTCCAAACGTCTTTCCCATATTCTGGGATGAACCGCCGCTCCCGTACAACCTCCGTCATGATGTACACATACGCCATTTATTTTTGTGCGAACCCCGTTCAGCAAAAATCCGCAACTGCTGTCAAATACTGCACTCCGAAACCCGATCACATTCTCCTGTTCGTCCTGCAGCCTGTCCTCAAGGTAAACCCTTGTAACGGTCCGATACAGCCAGGGATGCTCTGTATCCCATAGGCAGGGTTCTTCTACAGTAAAATCCTGGCAAAATACAAGCTCTATCTCCTCCGCTCCCGATTCCGCACACTGAACCCCCGACTTTTCCCGAAAACAACTTACACCCTCGGGATCGATCAGCTCTGTTTCCACATACACCTTCCCTTTCTGTCCGGCCGGAATCCTAACCCGTGTTTCAGCAGTCAAAAGCGCCTGTTTTTCGGTAACATTTTTTTCTCTGAGCCACACACCGCCAAACGGGATATGTACGGGATTAACGCTGCAAATCCATACATTTCTTGTAATACCGGAGCCTGAATACCATCTGGAACTGGGCTGCGCAGAATTGTCAACCTCTACCTCCACTATATTTTCACTTCCGTCTTTTTTCAAAAGCTCCGTAATATCCCATTCAAACGGCGTATATCCATACACATGTTTTCCCGCATAAATACCGTTTATCCATACCCTTGTCAACATGTAGGCTCCGTCAAATTGAAGGAAAATATGTCGTCCCTCCTCTCCCGGAGAAATACAGAAGGATTTATGATAGGTTCCTTTTCCTGCTATAACATATCCGCCCGAGCCACATGTAGGCGCCTTTTCATCAAACGGATATTCCAGACTCCAGTCATGGGGCAACGTCACCGGACGTTCCCCTTTCTCCCTGTCATCTTTTTCATGTATAAAAAACCAGTCCTTGTTAAAATTTTCTTTTTTCCGTACATTTTTTCCTGTCAAATACATACTCATACCTCATACATTTTTCCGATCGATTTGCGTAAAAGCAATTCAAATCCAAGCGTTGTTTTCTGAACATACTCTTCTCCCTGAAGCTTTGCGATCAGCTGCTTTCCAAGCGTATATCCTACTTTACGGGCAGAAATGTTTACCGCTGTCACCGCTGGCGAAAAACACTCCAGTGTATCGCTATTATACAGCGATACAATAGAGATATCGTGCGGAATCCGATATCCCTCTGCCTGCAGTCGAGACATCAGCCGTGTACAGATCACATCATCTCCACAGATTACACACTCTGTCCGTTTTGCCATCATATCGTCAATGATACTGTCCATCAGTTCCATATTTGTAAAGTTAGGATAAAATGCCATCATATCATGGTTCAACCCAAGTTTTTCCATCGCGGCATAACAACCCTGACTCCGGCTTCTATTTACATAATAAACCATTTCACCCAGCACCATTGCAAACCGCCGATATCCTTGACCAATCAGCAGGGATACCATTTTCTCTGCCGCCGCCCGATTGTCCGTATCCACCTGGATTACCTCTTCATGCTCACAACATCCCGCAAGCCCTGTAGGAAAACCGGTTTCTATCAGATATTTTAATGTCCGGTCCCCATCCACGCTGCGCAACAGGACTACTCCGTCCACCTTGCTTTTTTCTACCAGCGCCGCTACTGCAGAGCAGTCGTTTACAGAACCAATCGTAATCATTGCCTGATAGCCCGTCAGCATTGCCGCCTCGCTGACACCCAGAAGACATTCCTGAAAAAATGGAATGCTGTTGCTGTAGGCGTCCGTCGGGATCACAACCGCAATATTCCCGGTTGCCTTCTGTAATGGCGCAACGCCGTTTTCCTTCCACCCTCCGGCTGCCCGTGCAAAAGTACGAATCCGCTCCCTCGTTTCCTCACTGAGCCTCCCCTTCCCGGAAAGTGCTCTGGAAACCGTGCTTTTAGAAACCCCCAGCTGCTTTGCCATTTCTTCAACTGTCATCGGTTTTTCCCTCCTGAATCGCTTTCTTAAAAGGGTCGGCCCAAAGGCCGGCCCTTTTGATATTTCATCTTTTTCGTTCTATACTGCGTTCCAGCTTCCGACAAGTCTCTTTTAGCGAGTCGCTTTCCATGCGTCATACTGCGCATAAAATTCATCATAGATATTCTGCAGTCCTGCATCATAGCATTTCTGGATCATTTCATCCAGCGTCTGGTCTACATCATCCACCAGCCCAAGCTCCAGCATCGGAACATAATCTGTCAGAACTGTATTGACTGCAGATACATAGGATGTCACGGCAACATCATCAAACACAAATGTAATCGTCGGATTCATTACGACACGCTCCTGCCATGCATCCGTAATGGCTTTTTCCCGCTCGGGGATTCCCGCTTCCTCCAGCTCTCCATTCTTAATTGCCCAGGATGCTGAAATCGCAAATGCCGAATAATCTACCGCCTTTTCCAGCTCCGTATAAGCATTCTGATCGTCTATGCTGTAATGAACGTCCTGTTCGCCCAAAATGAGCAACCGGTTCAAATACGTATCAAACTTAATCAGATCAAGCACCATGGCCGCACGCTCCGGATTTCCTGAACCGGCTGCGATCGCCATATCATTATTGGAGTAAGCCTCCGCACCCACCAGATGGTCCTTGGTCAAATCATATGCCATACAGGATACACCCTCTGTTTTTTCCGCCTGCTCCATATAGGTAAATACAGAACCGTTCCACGCAATAGATGCGCCCTGCAGATTTCCAAAAGCATCATCATCCGTTACCGTGTTGGTCAGCGCACTTCTGCTCCAGCAACCAGCATCTGCCATTTCCTTCATATCCTTTGCATAATTGCGGAAAGCATCCGATTCATAAGCCATCTTGATCTGCTCCTTCTCCGGAATACCATCCTGATACTCATACATCATATCAAGATAACCGCTGTCTAAGGCAAGAAACGTATCTGTCTGCTGCCGATACACATCCCACAGCTCATTATTATCCCCGGCAGCTGCCAGTGCATAGACACCACTTTGCGGCGTTTCCTTTTCCGCAATCGTAAGCATAAAGTTTTTGTAATCCTCCCAGGTATCCAGCTGCCCGATTCCGTACTTATCTGCCAAATCCTGACGGATCGCCACAATCTTTCCCGTCGGGGCAGCAACATTAGACGGAACAGCAACCGTTTGTCCTGCGATGGTCGTCTCCTCCCAGCTCTCTTCTGCCTGATACCTTTTTGACAGCGGCATATAATCCGCAATAAATTCATCTGTCAGTTCATAGAAAGACCCCTTTGCTGCTTCTGTATACATATAACACCACGGAGCCGTGAAAATCAGATCCACCTGTTCTCCTCCCGCCAGTACAAGAGAATACATGGTCTGATAATCACTCCAGCTCATAAAGGTTACTGCCAAATCCGTATTAAAGGGTTCCAGGTACGTATTCACCTTTTCCAAAACGGAGTCCCAATCATTAGGCTTATCTCCGATCAGATACATATTTACCGTATACGGATCGCTCATATCCGTATTTGGATACATTTCCGGCACTGCAACAATCTCGCCTTCCCCAATCGCTTCAGGCAGCTCTTCCATTGCAGAAACAACCTCAGATTCTGTAGAAGCGCCCTCTTCCTTCTGCGGTGCCGCACCGGTATCCTCTTTTCCTCCTCCACAACCTGCCAGCAAGGATGTTCCCATACACATTGCGAGCGTCAGCGCCAATACCCTTTTCTTCATCATGTCCTTTTCCTCTCTTTCAAAATAATCTCTCAGCAGAAAACAAATCCGCCTTTTTCCTCATCCCTTAACTGCACCAATCGTCAGCCCCTTTACAAAATATCTCTGTACAAAAGGATACAGAAGCACGATCGGGCCCGTTGCAATTACCGTCATCGCCATCTTCATACTTTCCAGCGGAACAGACGTCAATGGCAGACCGGATTTTTCTGCCACGATCCGCATCGCCTCCGCGCTTCCCAACATTCTCTGCAAATAGTACTGCAATGTAAACATATTTTCGTCCGTCACATACAACATACAGTTATACCAATCATTCCAATATGCCAAGGCTGAGAACAGGCTCAACGTTGCTAGCAGCGGCTTACTCAACGGTAGAATCAATCTCACAAAAATTACAAAGTCATTCGCCCCGTCTATTTTTGCCGATTCACTGATTGCACTTGGAATCCCCGCCATAAATGACTTTGCGATAATCATGTTCCAAACAGAAAACATGAGCGGAAGCAAAATTCCCAGATAATTATTCTTAAAATTCAAATAACGAACGCACATCATATACCATGGAACCAGTCCCCCCGAAAAAAGCGTCGTGAAGAAAAAGAAAAAAGAAAATTTATTTCTCCACACAAAATCCTGTCGGGAAAGCACATAACCTGTCATCGTTGCAATCAATACAGCCATCAACGTTCCTACTAACGTCACACCGATCGTTGTCGCATAAGACCTCAGGATCGCCGTCGGGTTTTTCAAACACAAATGATAGCTTTCCAGACTAAGTTCCTTCAGGAAAAGGGGATACCCTTCCCTGATCAGCGTACTGTCAGATGTAAACGATGCAATAATAATCAAATAAAATGGTATCACACAGGCCAATGCAAACAATCCAATCAGAGCGTAACCGACTACATTCACCACGACTACATCCACGCCACGTCTTCGGTGGTGCTGTTGTTTCTGAGCCACCATAATCATACTCTCCTCTCTGCTTCCTTAATACAATGCATAATCCGGATTTGCCCGCTTTACCAGCCTGTTACAAATTGTAATGGTGGCAAAACACAAAAGGGACTGATACAACCCGGCTGCCGCCGATACACCGATATCACTGTTTGTGATCAAAAGCCGGAATACATAAGTATCAATTACATCCGTTACCGGCTGCAGGATCGCGCTGCTCTTTACAGTTTGATAGAAAAGTCCAAAGTCACCTCTGAAAATATTTCCAATTCCCATCAGCACCAGAATCATCATCGTCGGTCTCAATACTGGAATCGTGATATACCTGATTTTCTGCCATGCATTCGCTCCATCGATCGATGCCGCCTCAAACATTTCCTGATCCAGTCCTGTAATCGCGGCAAGATATACGACTGAGCCATACCCTGTCTGCTTCCACAGCTTTAAAAAAATCAGGATTACCGGCCAAGCTCCTGGTGAATTATACAGGTCAAACGGCTGCGCACCCAGCATATTCAAAATACTGTTGAACACACCCTTTTCATAATTGAAAATATTGTACATGATCGCCCCGGCCACTACCCAACTGATAAAATAAGGCAAAAACATCAGCGACTGTGCTATCTTTTTAAAGCATTTGGAAAACAACTCGTTCAGTAAAATCGCGCTTCCCATTTCAAAGACCACGCCCAGAAAAATAAAAGCAATATTGTACAGTAGCGTGTTCCGCGTTACTTGCCCCAGCTTCCCGGCAACCATAAGCGCCTTAAAATTATCCAGCCCAACCCACGGCGATCCGTAGATGCCTCCGGCATATTGATAACGTTTAAAAGCCAGTACAAGGCCGCTCATCGGAATATAAGAAAAGACAATGACATAAAGAAGCGCCGGCAGCAGCATAAAAAGAAGCATCCAGTTTTTCCGTACTGTTTTCCAGAAAGGTGTTTTATATTTGCTTTTCTGCACTGTCCCGCTTTTTGGTTTCTTCATATATTTTTCCTCCTTACTTTCTGTTGCTCATTTTTGCGCAATCTTTCCCCGTTCCGTTTTGTATATTTATCACGTTTTTGATGTTAATGTCATTATATATTTGTTCGTTTTTACTTTCAATTCGCATTTTCACTTAATATTATTTGGGATATCTGTTTGAATTTAATAATTTTTTTATTTTTATTTGCGCAACAAAGAACAACGTGCCAGAGCATTTTCTGGCACGTTGTTCTCTCATCCTATATTTATTCCATTACCTCTCCATTTTCCGTCACGATTGGTGCAAGCTCCGTTGCATCGCCATACAGATCCTTTCTCGCCAGCAAATATTCCTTCAACTCATCCCTGCTTTGAAATCTTGTTGCCTGAAAGGGTGCCATCGGTCCATACTTTTCTACAAATAAAAGCCCGTTCTTTGTCTCCGCCAGTATTCCTGTATGACCGACAAACCGCACCTTATCCTCGGGCGAATGCAGATAAACACAAATCAGAGAAAGCTTATCGCCTGTTATTTCCACCTCTCTCTTTTCCCACGCCTCCTCAATCCGTTCCTTCTGGTCCTCCAGCGTATCTGCATCCTCTACAGACACCTGATTATAAAGCGTTACAAAATCCGTCCGTTCCCCCTCGCTCATCTGATATTCCGGAACGGTATCAATTGCTTCCACATCAAACATCAGCCATACATCCGCATCGTTTCCTGTTCCCGCCGTGCTGATCTGGTCTTTCAGCAGAAAAAAAGCAGTAAGACGGCAATTAAGCCACTGCAAATAGGAATAGGCTTCCGCTGAATCATTCAGCATCACCCCGCTGTAATCCACCCCTTCCTCCGGAAGCTTCCCAAACCCTTCCGGAAAGGAAAAATTTTGTGCAGTCGCATTAAAATCTGTTATCCACTTTTTGACCCTTTCCGTCTGCTCCTGTGTTATGCCGCAGCTTTCCAGCTCTTTCAAAACTTCATTTTCTGAAGTCTGATCTGCCATGTTCGTATACTCACTCTCTTTTTTCCCGCAGCCTCCCAACGATAACATAAAACATAACACAACTGCCCATACTAAAATTGTCTTTCTCATCCTGATTCCTTTCTTTTATTAATAGACTATCTGATCTCTACGCCTTCATCCGGCCTCACTTTATAGATAAAAATCTTTTAAAAAAAGTTTTACCCGAATGCAACCTTCTCATTCCAAAATACGTTATAATAGGTACAGGCGGCAGATACAGTATTCCTGCCGCCGCTCATTATCATAATAGTCAAGGAGAACATCATTATGAAAAAACTTATCGTACTGCTTCTTGCGGCATCCATGACCGCATCCCTTACTGCCTGCGGCGGTTCTTCCACCCAGGGCTCGACTGCTGCCAATACCGAATCCTCCGTTGAAAGCGAGATTGCTTCCGAGACAGCAGCTCCTGAAGAAACCGTTACGGAAAGCCTTTCTGAAACAGAAACTGCTGCAGGAGAGACCGGCACGGATTCCTCCGAATCCATTTCTTCCCCTGAAGCAGATTTGCTTAACTCTATCTATACTTCCTTTGCAGAAGATCAGAAATTCCCCATCGGCGGCGGCGATTCCGCAAATCTTGTAATGGATGCGCCCGGTGCTTTTGATATCACAAATGTTGAAGAACTGGAATCTTCTCTTGGATTTCCTTCCTCACAGGCTGCCAACATCGACGGTGCGGCTTCCATGATCCATATGATGAATGCCAATACCTTTACCGGCGCAGCTTATCATCTGATCGACGGCGCTGACGCAGACGCCTTCGCCGAGGCAGTAAAGGAAACTGTTCTTGCAAAGCAGTGGATCTGCGGCATGCCCGACACGCTTGTCATCCTTTCTGCAGACGGTTACATTATCACCGCCTATGGCAATGCCGAGCTGATAGAGAATTTCAAGACGACCGCTCTTTCCGCAGTCAGCGGCTCTGAGGTCATCCTCGAAACCCCTATCACCGAATAATACTCAATTCTTTCAGGCTTCCGCAAGATTGTATCTCTGATGCAGCCTTCCGGTTCCGGAGCTGACTCAGAGATGCTTTCTTCGGAAGCCTGCTCTGAAAGGAACTGTCATCATGCTTTTTTCCAGTATCCCATTTCTTTACTACTTTTTGCCGCCTGTTCTGGCGCTGTACTTTTTTGCCCCTAAAAAATGGAAAAATACGGTGCTCTTACTGGCAAGCCTTATTTTTTACGGCTGGGGAGAACCCAAATATGTGCTCCTCATGCTCGTCTCCGTTTTACTCAGCTATCTGTTCGGCCTTCTTATCGAGCGGTTTCGGACTACTCCCGCCGCAAAGGCGGTCTGCATCCTTTCTGTTGCGGTCAGTCTGTCCTTTCTGCTCTATTTTAAATATACCGACTTTTTTATCGAAAGCTTCAATGCCGTTACAGGACAGAGCATCCCTCTGTTGAAGATAACGCTTCCTATCGGCATCAGTTTTTATACATTCCAGATAATCAGCTACACCATCGACGTTTACAGAGGCGTCCCCGCGCAGAAAAGCTATATCCGTCTGGCGGCGTATATTTCCATGTTCCCTCAGCTCATCGCCGGGCCCATCGTGCGCTACTCCGATATCGCGGCGCAGCTTGAAGAACGCTCTTTTTCAGTTTCTGCCGCTGCCGCCGGTATCCGCCGCTTTATCCTCGGCCTTTCCAAAAAAATCCTCCTTGCCAACCAGCTCGGGGAATTCTGCGCTGTATTCCGTGCCTCCGATGAAAAATCCGTGCTCTTTTACTGGCTCTATGCCGCCGCCTTTGCCCTCCAGATTTACTTTGACTTCTCGGGCTACAGCGACATGGCCATCGGGCTCGGCAAAATACTCGGCTTCGATTTCCTTGAAAATTTCAACTATCCCTATATTTCAGCCAGCATCACCGAATTCTGGCGTCGCTGGCACATGTCGCTCGGCACATGGTTCCGCGATTACGTCTATATTCCTCTGGGGGGAAACCGCAAAGGGCCGGCGCGCCAAATCCTCAACATCCTTATCGTCTGGGCGTTAACGGGTTTCTGGCACGGTGCGGCATGGAACTTTGCCGTCTGGGGGCTTTTGTTCGCAGCCCTTCTCATCGCAGAAAAGCTCTGGCTTTTAAAGCCTCTGAAAAAATGCCGGCTCTTCTCCCATATTTATGTGCTGTTTTTTGTAACGATCAGCTTTGTTATCTTTAACGCACAGGATATGGCGCAGGCAGTCTCCGATATCGGCGGCCTTTTCGGTGCAGGCGCACTCCCTCTTATTTCCGGGGAAACTCTCTATTATATGAGAAGCTTCGGCATCGTCCTTGGCGCTGCTGCCATCGGCGCTACGCCTCTGATAAAGAGCCTTGCCCTGAAAGCTTCCTCCTGCCCCAAAACAGCGCGTATCATCACTATCGCGGAACCCGTTTTGCTCATGGCTCTCCTGCTTGTCATGACCGGATACCTCGTAGACGGCTCCTTTAATCCATTTTTATATTTCAGATTTTAAACGGAGAGACAGATATGGACAATAAACGAAAAAACATCATCACCTGCGCCCTGTTCGGCACATTTTTTGCGGCAGCCTTCCTTGCCTGCGTTTTTCTGCCCAAAAAGACCTATTCGGATTCCGAACGCAGACCGCTCGCTTCAATGCCCGAATTTTCTGTGAAAACAGTCGCAAATGGACGCTTTATGAGCGGCTTTGAAAGCTATTCGCAGGATACTTTTCCGCTGCGCGACCGGTTCCGCACGCTCAAAGCCCTTTCTGCTACAAAGCTTTTCCTCAAAAAAGACAACAACAGCATTTACGAATCCGACGGATATGCCGCCGCAATGGAATACCCGATGAACCAGGCATCCCTTGAGCGCGCCGCAGCCCGTTTCCGTTATGTATACGATACCTGCCTTGATGAAACGAACCGCATCTTTTTCTCTGTTATCCCCGATAAAAACTGTTATCTGGCAGAAGAAAGCGGACATCTTTCCATGGACTACGCCCTGTTTGAACAGGAAATGGCAAGGCTTATGGATTTCGCGCAGTATATCCCCGTTTCCGACCTTTTAGAAAAAGAGGACTACTACAAAACCGATACCCACTGGCGCCAGGAAAAGATAACCGATGTGGCGAAGCGTCTCCTTTCTAAGATGTCTCCCAGCCAGACGCCAGCAACCGCGCCCGACTATCGCCCTGTCACCGCCACCGAGACCTTCTCCGGCGTATACACGGGTCAATCCGCCCTTCCCCTCAAGGCAGAGCCCCTTATCTATCTGACAAGCGACACGCTGGAGGGCTGTCGTGTTTATGACTGGCAGAACAGCAGAGAAATCCCTGTCTATGATACTGACCGGGCATCAGGGAAAGACCCCTATGAACTTTTTCTCTCCGGCTCATTGTCGCTCATAACGATCGACAACCCCAAAGCAGTTTCTGACCGTCAGCTCGTCCTTTTCCGCGATTCCTTCGGCTCCAGCATCGCTCCTCTTCTCATCGAAGACTATTCCCGCGTTATACTGGCCGATATCAGATATATCCAGCCTGCTTATCTGACAAAATTCGTGGACTTCACAAACAGCGACGTGCTCTTTTTATACAGCACCCTCGTCCTCAACAACAGTGATACCTTAAAATAAACTGTCTTCCCCCGCTTAGGAATTTGAAAAAGTGTGCGCCTTGGCGCACACCCGCGCCGCGCGCGATCGCGTCAGCAATAATTTCGCCGCGCGCGAGTGCGCATAATCGTGTTTTTTATTCGATAGGAAATAATCTTTCCTATCGAATAAAAAAGCCGTATCAGCATCAAGCTGACACGGCTTTTTCAATACTCTGTTATATCACCTTAGATAAAAATTCCTTCAACCTTTCATTTTTCGGATGATCGAAAAATTCCTCCGGTGTATTCTCTTCCTTTATCTTTCCTTCATCCACAAAAAGTACGCGGCTCGCAACCTCACGCGCAAATCCCATCTCATGCGTCACAATTACCATCGTCATTCCCTCATGAGCCAGGTCACGCATAACAGAAAGAACTTCGCCTACCATTTCCGGATCGAGCGCGCTCGTAGGCTCGTCAAAAAGCATTACATCAGGATGCATGCACAGAGAACGCACGATTGCTATCCTCTGCTTCTGACCGCCGGAAAGCTGCGCCGGATAAACGTTCGCCTTTTCTGCAAGTCCCACGCGCGCAAGAAGCTCCATCGCCTCTTTTTCCGCTTCTTCTTTGGACTTTTTCAGCACCTTAATCGGCGCCAGCGTCATATTATCCAAAATCGTCTTATTCGCAAACAGATTGAAATGCTGGAATACCATGCCGATTTTCTGGCGATACACGTTGATATCGCTCTTTGGATCAGTGATCGCTTTTCCCTCAAAAAGAATTTCCCCGCTCGTCGGCATTTCCAGAAGATTCAGGGAACGCAGAAAAGTGGACTTTCCGGAACCGGATGGACCGATGATAGCCACTACCTCTCCCTTACGGATCGTCGCGTCAATATGATCTAAAACCTGCACCTTCCCGAAAGATTTGCAGAGCTGTTTAATCTCAAATAATACCTCACCGCTCATTGACACGCAGTCTCCTTTCCAGTCTTTCCATCAGCGCGGATAAAAAGCTCACACTTACCAGATAGATAAGCGCTGCTGCAAACAGCGGCATATACGGATCGTACGTCTGGCTGCGTACCGTATTCGCACCGTGCGTCACATCTGTCAGCGCAATATAGCCGCAGATAGACGTCTCCTTTAACAGCGTGATAAACTCGTTTCCAAGAGCCGGGAGCACGTTCTTTAACGCCTGCGGGATAACAATATGCCACATCGTCTGCACATAAGTCAGCCCCAGACTTCTTCCCGCTTCAAACTGTCCCTGATCCACCGACATGATACCGGAGCGGAAAATCTCCGCAACATATGCACCGGAGTTGATACCAAATGTCAAAATAGCGACAAGACGCTTGCTCACATCCACTGAACCGAATACGATGTAATACATGATCAAAAGCTGTATCATCGCAGGAGTCCCTCGGATAACCGTCAGATACAGCTTACACACCGCATTTAAAATTTTTACGACAAGCGGAGGACGCTCCAGCTTATCCGCCGAAGAGCGCACCACTGCGATGAGGACGCCGATAACGACGCCCACTATCACCGCAAAAAACGATACGATGTATGTTGTTCCCAAGCCTTCTGTAAAATATCTCCACCGCTCGTCCGTTATGAAATTGGCAATAAACCTTGCTTTAAAATCTTCCATTTTCTATATGCTTTCTAATCTTCTCTTATTTTTTTACGATAACGACCTGACTTGCAGTCGCATAGGTATCAGTAAAATCAACGCTCAGCTTACGCTCTTCCGTTACAGTCATGCCCGCAGCGCCGAAATCTGCCTTGCCGGAAACGACTGCGTTGACGATCGCGTCAAATTCCATATCTTCAACCTTTAACTCATAGCCTAAAACATCACATACAGCCTGTGCAATATCAGGGTCGATACCAACAACTTCCTGATTCTCATAATATTCATAAGGCTCAAAGGTCGCATTGGTTGCCATTACCAGAGTGCCGTTGGAACGGTCAACGCCTTCGGGAGAAGTATAAGGATGCTGGCCTGCCTCATCGCCGATATAGTTGGAAATGATGGAATCCAGAACGCCGTCTGCCTCAAGCTGAGCCAGCGCCTCATTTATCTTTGCCGTCAGGTCGCCGTTATCCTTATTTACGCACATTGCGTATTCCTCGGAAGAAAGCTCCTCATCCAAAAGCTGCAGGTCATCATTCTTCTCTACAAAAGCTTTTGCCGGATTGTAATCGATGACTACGCAGTCTATCTTGCCCTGCTTGAGCGCCTGAATAGCATCCGCGCCCTTGTTGTAACGCTCTACGGTCGCGCCGTCGTTCTTCTCATAATCGGTAGCCAGCTGGTCGCCTGTCGTTCCCAGCTGAACGCCTATCTTCTTGCCTGCAAGATCAAATGCTGCTGCCGCCTCTGTACCGGCTTCTGTTTCTGCTGCCGCGGTGCTTTCCGCTTCCGTCTCTGCAACTGCTGCGGTGCTTTCTGCCGGAGCTTCAGAACCGCACGCTGTCAAAGAAAATACCATGGCTGCCGCCATTGCCGCTGTCAGTAATTTTTTCATTTTCATCTCTTTTTCCTCCTCATGAAAGGTCCTGTCTGCAGGGCCTCTTCTCACTGCATAAATATTCGATATTGCTTTCATCGGATATCTCGTATTGACTATACTTATAATACCATATATTTTTTAAAAATCAAGTATAAATTTTCACATATTATTCACTTTTTTAAAGATTTTATGCATAAATATTCCCAATTGTACTGTATATACATCAAAATATGCATACCTTTAAGGAAATCCCTGTCTGTCCGGGATTTCACACTTTTTTCGCAATTTTATCGCAGATTCATCACAGCTTTTCAACAGTTCCAACACAATTTCCCCTTATACTGCAAAGCATAGAAACAAAAAAACGCAATAAGCTTTCAAATAGCAAAAGGAGTGAATTTTCATGTACGAATACGAAAATCAGAATATCAACAACGAACAACAAACCTATCAATATCAGGATATCCCGTCCGGCAGCCCGCTGCCCCAGCCGCGCCCTCCTAAAAAGAAAAAGGGGAATGCCTCCCGCATCGCCAAAAAGGCCGGGGCCATCGCACTGAGCGCCGTTTTATTCGGCGGCATCGCTTCAGGAACTTTTCTTGCTGTCAACTACGCCGCAGGCTATACCCCCTCCGCTGCCAAAGCTGTAAATATGCCTGATACCTCGGCAAATCAGACTGACAATCCTCAGCAGGCAAGCTCCCTGCTGAAGGCTTCCAGCTCTTCCAATAGTCAGACAGCCTCCGGAACTCTCGATGTTTCTACCGTTGCCTCCTCTGTCATGCCCTCTATCGTTTCCATTACGAACAAATCCGTTCAGGAAGTGCAAAACTATTTCAGCATGTTCGGATATGGAGGACACAGCCAACAGGTTGAAAGCGAAAGCGTCGGCTCCGGCATCATCATTGGTAAAAACGACAGTGAGCTTCTCATCGTGACAAACTACCATGTTGTCCAAAACGCCGACACCCTTTCCGCAAGCTTTATTGATAACTCTGTCTGCGAAGCAAATTTAAAGGGAACCGATCCTGATAACGATCTGGCGGTAATCGCAATTCCGTTATCCGGCATTTCTGAAAGTACCATGGGACAGATAAAAGTCGCGACCATCGGGGATTCCGACACTCTTAAGGTCGGTGAACAGGTTGTTGCTATCGGCAACGCCTTAGGCTACGGTCAGTCTGTTACCACAGGCATTGTGAGCGCTACAAACCGTACAATCAACACCTCTGTTACAAAAAATGCGGAAAACGTTCCTTCCTATATCCAGACAGACGCTGCTATCAACCCCGGAAACTCCGGCGGAGCCCTCGTCAACATGAACGGCGAAGTCATCGGCATCAACTCCGCAAAGCTTGCCAGCACCGAAGTAGAAGGCATGGGATATGCGATTCCCGTATCAAGGGTTTCCGATATCATCGAAACGCTGATGAATGAAACAACCCGCAGCAAGGTTTCCTCTGATCAGCAATCGGCCCTCGGCATTTCCGGGCTCACCGTTGACGCCACCGTAACAAATGCATACGGAATCCCTTCCGGAGTATACGTTGCAGAGGTTACAGAAAACGGCAGCGCACAGACAGCGGGCATCAAAGCCGGAGATGTCATTACCAAATTTGATGGAAAAACCGTTTCCGATATTCAGGAATTAAAAGATATGCTTCAATATTACGCAGCCGGCGAAACCGTCACCGTTACCGTAAAAACTCCCGGTCATGCAAATACCTATGAAGAACGCGAATTCTCTGTGACCCTCAGCTCCGCGCTGAGTACAGAGGCAGAAACAGAAACAGAAGATTCAGCTGTTAACAGAGGAAATATCATCATTCACTGACTGGAAAATATAATTTTTAGAAAAAATCGCCGCCACCCGTTTTTCGGATGACGGCGATTCTACGCTTCTCTCACAAAATTATCTTCTGCTATCTTACTTTTTCTCGTCTTTCTCTTTTTCCCACCAGCCTCTGCGGCTTTCCTTTTCTTCTTCCTCCTGCTCGTCTTTTTCAACAATTATCTTTTTCACAAGAGCAGTATCTACCCGCTGGTCCTCCAGCTTCTCCACATGTATCTGCAGCCCGTTTACCTCAACGTCGAACTCGCTCCCGTCTGCAGGAATCGTCCGCAGGCAGCTGAATATCATACCGCCCAGCGTATCATAATCCATATCCTCCGGCAGCTCGATATCCAGCGCCTCCGCGATATCTTCGATATAAGCGCCGCCCGATATCCGCCAGAGATTCTCTTCCAGCTGTACGATTTCCGGAGGCTCCGTAGGATCAAATTCATCATAAATATTCCCGACGATTTCCTCAAGCAGGTCTTCCATCGTTATCACGCCCGCCGTCTGACCATATTCATCGATGACTATCGCGATATGCACCTTCCCTTTCTGCATGTCGCGGAACAGGTCGTCCGCATGAATGGTATCAGGGACAAAATAAGGCTTTCTTAAAAGTCCCTTCAATCCTTCCGGGCTGTCACTTCTTCTATCCAACAGATAATCCCTTGCATTTAAAATCCCGACAATATCATTGATATCCTCATCGTAGACCGGATATCGGGACAAACCGCTTTCACGAATCGTTTTTAATATCTCCTCATCCGTCTCATCAATCGAAAATGCTACCACATCAGGCTCGCGCGTCATCGCATCGCGCACTGAAATATCATCAAACCGGAACACATTCTGAATCCATTCCTGCTCTTCCTGATCTATTGTTCCTTTCTCTCCGCCCAAATCTACCATCATGCGGATTTCTTCTTCCGTTACAGCTTCCTCTTCTGACTCCGTTTTCATATGAAGAAGACGCAGCATCAGGTTTGTGGATTTTGATAAAAACCAGATGACCGGACGCATCACAACTGCCAGCCCGCCTACAACACCGCTTGTAAATCTTGCCACTTCCATAGGTTTCTGCATCGCGATCCGCTTAGGAACAAGCTCGCCGAAGATGAGCGTGAAATATGACAAAATAATCGTTATCACAATGACTGCAAGCGCATCGAGCACGGCAGGGCTGATCACCGTAAATCCAAGGTCCTCATAAATCCAGTCTACCAAATACCCTGAAAAACTGTCTGCCGCAAACGCACTTCCCAAAAATCCTGCCAGTGTGATGCCGACCTGTATCGTCGATAAAAACGCATTCGGCTCTTCCACCAGCTTCAGCAGCCTTCCCGCCTTTTTATCCCCTTCTTCCTCCATCTTCCTCAGCTTCGCACTGTTCAGCGAAACGACTGCTATTTCTGATGCCGCAAAAAATGCGTTCAGAAATATCAAAACTACCTGTACCAATAACTGTCTGGGTATAGAACTCAAAATAACTCTCTCCTTTTTCTCGTATCAATGCTCATACCATACAAATTGTATCATTCTTCTCTTTTCTGCGTTCTCCATGCAAAAAAACACAAAAAGACATAACCCGTCAAGGATTTCTCAACAGGCTATGTCTCTTGTTTTTATATTCGCAATGTTATCCAGAAAATTCGTTTCCCCGTCTGGGTCCGCGTTATCCATGAAAACTGTATCCTTTCTTATCGTAATATGACTTTTTCAATTATAACTGTATAGAAGGGATTCTGTCAAGAACATTTTCACTTTTCAGTTTACAACAAAAAACCCCGAAAAATCAATTTCCGAGGTTTTGTCAGAGGCGCGAACCGGATTTGAACCGGTGATAAGGGTGTTGCAGACCCGTGCCTTACCACTTGGCTATCGCGCCATATCTAATTATATGCTTTACACTTGTAAAAATGACTCCAACGGGAATCGAACCCGTGTTACCGCCGTGAAAGGGCGATGTCTTAACCGCTTGACCATGGAGCCGTAGCTCCCCCTGTTGGACTCGAACCAACGACACTGCGGTTAACAGCCGCATGCTCTACCGACTGAGCTAAGGAGGAAT
>PPYE01275419.1_pt1 | contig 29270 bp, 26 predicted proteins | sample 1559881 | NCBI WGS metagenome assembly PPYE01 (sample SAMN08240022, study PRJNA423297) | Human gut metagenome, whole genome shotgun sequencing project. | reverse complement strand
ATATAACAGTAATTTTGCTACTGTTATATAGTATATCAACCTTTATAACAATGTCAATTGAAATATTTTGCGCATAGGAAAACGCCCCGCATGGCAGTCCGTGCAGGGCGTTTCCTAGGGGATCACGGATAAATCCAGCCCCCATCTTCACTCATCTTCGCTGTCCTCTCGTCGTCGGCAAATCACAGGCGTAGCACCGCTACGCCTGTGATTCGTCTCCTCGATAGATACAGCGCATCTGCGCAAATCTAGGCGACCGCATTTTATCCGCGCTTCCCTCGTTTTTCAGGTTTTGTTCTTGGCCACGGCCATTCGCGTTTTGTATATCTGGGGGAAGATGGATTTCCCGAGCCGCGTAACAATCGAGACGTAGAGAATGTCCACGATAACGAGTTGGATGATGCGCGAGGTCATCGCGTCAGATCGATAGCGCATTTCAAGCGACGAGCTGCAGAGCACATAGTCGGACGCATGGGAAAGCGTCGATTTCGAGTAGCTGGTAATCGCCCCGACCGCGCAGTGGTTCTCCCGCGCGAGGTGCGTGCCGTCGAGCACCTCGCGGCTCTCGCCCGAATGCGACACCACAATGAGGAAATCCTTTTCGGTCAGATTCGAGGCCAGGATGTTAATGAGGTGCGGGTCATTTTCCTGCACCGCAGAAACGCCGAGCTTGATGAGCTTGTGGAAGAGATCCAAGGCAACCGCCGCCGATGCCCCGACACCGATGATGAGGACGCGCTGTGCGCCCAGGATGCGATCCACGAAGCCGTGCAGGCTGTCCGCATCAATGACGGCGAGACTGTCCTTCAGGGAGGCCATCGTAGCCGTGATGATCTTCTGCATGATCTGCCCTTCCGTATCACCCGCCTTGACATCCTCGGAAATCGTATGGTTATGCTCCTTGGAAAGATCGCGCGTCAGGCTGATGCGAAACAGTTGGTACGACTTGAAATGGATCTTGTGCAGGAAACGCAGGACCGTCGTCTCGCTCACATGGCAGGCCTCAGCAATCTCGCTCAGCGTGTGCATCATCACGTCCTCTGCATGGTTCAGGACATAGTCTGCAACCTCCTTCTGCGAAGAGGAAAACGTATTGTATTTCACGCGAATCAAGGATAGTACACGATCCTCCACGGCAATCCCTACTTTCCTGCGCCCTAAGTGGGTGCGATATAGCATCATTCCCTATATCGCTATTTTCTCACATTCGGCAGAAAATGCAAGGGGCGCGAAACCATGGTATAATGAAAGAATCAACCTGGACAGGAGGATCGCTTCATGCCTACCATGCTCAAACGCATCATCATCACATTCGGTTTTCTCTGCATCCTCATCGGCATCTTCGGCATATCGTACACATGGCGCGTCGATCACCGCACGGCGGACAGCCTCTCCGCCTACGCGCGCATCGACTTCCAAAGCTCCTACACGAGCGCCGGGAAACTGGAAGGAGCCGTCCTCTCCCTCTGGGACTACCGCTTTGACGGCGCGAAAATGGAGCCGCAGGCCGTGCTCTACACAGACGGCGACGCATGGGAAATGAAAGCAGCCACGCGCCAATCGCCGCCGCCCGGCGATGCTCCAGGCAACCGGTACAAGAACGAGAACAAGCTCTTCGTCGAGCTTCCGCGATCGAGCCTGCCCGCCATCAAAAAAGCGGAAACCGTCCGGTTCCGCTTCTACTACGATAATGGGCAGACCATCGACCTGCCGCTCAATGAAGCCGATCTCGCCTACTGGCAGCGCGAGCTCAGCAAGGGGCGCAGCTAAAGGCGGCTGCGTCAGCCGATGTAGCTGCGCGGCACGCGCGGCGAGACGAGGCACGTCACCTCGTAGTTGATCGTACCGAGCCACGATGCCGCCTCGTCTGCCGAGATGCCCGCACCGCCGAAGAGGACGGCCGTGCTTCCCTCCTTTACCTCTGGGAGATCGGTCACATCGACCATCACCTGATCCATGCAGATGCGGCCCGTGATCGGCGCGCGCTTCCCATCGAACGATACGGCGCCCGCTCTGCCGTAGGCGCGGATATAGCCGTCGGCGTAGCCGATGGGAAGTGTCGCAATGCGGCTCCTGCGCTTCGCTTTGAACGCGCGTCCGTAGCCGATGCTCTCGCCCGCTTCAACCGTCTTGACGAAGACGACCTTCGCACAAAGCTTCATGACGGGACGAAGGTCGACCGGATGCGTGACCTCCCCGCTCGGCCAAAGCCCGTACTGGATGATGCCCGCGCGCACCATATCGAAATGCGCTTCGGGCATTTCGAGGATCGCCGCCGACTCCGCGATATGGCGGATGGCAGGATGGACGCCTGCCGCTTCGACGGCATCGAGCGCGGCGCAAAAGCGGGCGAGCTGCTCCTTCGCAAATGTCTTGTCCTTCGCGTCCGCCGTCGCGAAATGCGAGAACACGCCCTCGATCTCGACATTCGGCAGCTTCGCGATGGCAGCGGCGAGTGCGCCTGCCTCCTCCGGGCGGACGCCGATGCGCCCCATGCCCGTCTCGACGCCCAGATGCACCTTCACCGTCCTGCCCTGCCGCACCGCTTCGCGCGACAACGCCTCGGCAAGCGGCAGCTCGCAGACGACCTGCGCGACCGCCATATCGACGATGTCCCGCGCGCTCTCTTGCAGCACGAGTCCCAAGAGAAGGATCGGCACGGTAAATCCCGCACGGCGCAGCTCTGCCGCCTCGCCGAGCGTCGCGACGGCGAGATACGAGGCGCCTGCCGCAACGGCGACGCGTGCCGCAGGGATTGCCCCGTGCCCGTAGGCATCTGCCTTGACGACGGCGCAGAGCCGCGTCCCGCCCTTGATATGTGCCCGGATTGCTTCGTAATTATGGCGCAGGGCGCCGAGGTCGATCTCCGCCCAAGCCGCGCGATTTGGCATAAGAAACGCTCCTCCTAGAGAATCACCGATTTATTCTGCTACGATTCTACTATTTTACTCCGCTCCTCCCATCTTCGCAAGGAAAACTGCACGACCATGAACACAACCATGAAGACCATGAAATGGAAGCGAAACGATGGCTTCCTCATCGCTATCTTGCTCCTCCTCTCCTTTACGCCGCTCCTCTTCCTAGGCAAGGCGCCCGCAAGCACCTACGCCGTCGTCACCGTCGCCGGGAAAGAAGTGCGCCGCATTCCGCTCGCCGGGCATCACGGCGTGGAAGAAATCCCCATTGAGACGCCAGACGGCACGAACACCATCCGCGTCGAGGACGGGACGATCTCCGTCACGGAGGCGGACTGCCCCGATAAAATCTGCGTCAAGACCGGCAAGGCACGAAACGCGGGCGACGTCATCGCCTGCGTCCCGCACAAGCTCCTCATCGAGGTCAAAGCACCATGAACACCATCGGCAAAAACCGCATGCAAAGGGAAAGCGCGACGCGGCGGCTCGTACGCGCTGCACTTCTCGTCGCACTCTCCCTCTCTCTCTTCCTGCTCGAGGGGCTGATCCCGCTCCCGTTTCTCGCACCGGGGGCAAAGCTCGGCATCGCAAACCTCGTGACGCTCATCGCCATCCTGACGATGCCAGCGCGAACGGCTGCGCTCATCATCCTCACGCGCATTGCGCTCGCCTCCTTCTTCGGCGGCGGGCCGACCGTCTTCCTCTACAGCCTCGCAGGCGGCACCGTGAGCCTCCTCGGCATGCTTGCGCTCAAAAAAACACGTGCCTTTTCCCTCTTCGCCATCAGCGCGGCGGGCGGCTTCCTCCACAACGCCGCCCAGCTCGCCGTCGGCGCAGCCGCCGCAAGCACGCCAGCCCTCTTTTCCTACCTCCCCATCTTGGGACCATGCGGCATTTTGACCGGGCTTCTCCTCGCCGTCTGCGCCTCGCGCATCTTGGCTCGCCTGCCACATGCCCTCTTGCCCATGGGAGCAGGGGATCGGGCAAAGCAAAAGGGCATCGCATAAATGCGATGCCCCTCCTTATGAAGGTCTTCTTAGCTCAGAAGAAGAACTGCACGCGGCCGAACACTTCGGATGCGTTGCTGCTATCTTGAAGCGCCTTGCCCTTGAAATACTTGAGATTCAAAACGGTGTTCTTCGCGACCGTGTAATTCGTGCCGAATTCCCAGCCCCTTGCGCCGGAGAGATCGCCGTTCATATAGGTCGGTGCGATCGCCGCATAATCCCCGAGGTAACGATAAGCAGCGTATGCGCCCCACGTGCCGCGGTTTGCAGGCTCCGCGCCTTTATAATCGAGCTCAACGGTGCCTGCTTTGTCGTAGTGATCCGCTGCCGTATTGCGCGCGTAGCTTCCGCCGAGCGCGACGTTCTTGTCAAAGCGATACTTCATATTGCCCGTCCAAATGGTCGCCTTGCTCTCTGTTTCGCCGTTCGTATTGTAGTCCCTTGCCACCTTGAACGCATCGCTTGAGAGATAGTGATAGCCTGCTCCCATGGAGAACTTGTCCTTCGTGTACTGAAGCCCAGCTGCGAACGCGTCCGCCTTATGGTCGGTGTCGCTCGCCTCGTTGACGAGATCATTCGTCAAGTTGTTCCTGCCGAGGTTCATGCGCCCGCCCTCGACCGTGAACTTGAGATCGTTGCCGACTGCGATTGCACCGCCCGAAAGCTGCGTATCAAAGAGATTGCCGTCGATCTGCTCAGGGAGCTTGCCGAGCTTGATGTTCCAGTTGCTGTAATCACCGTCCGCGTAGAGGCGCTTCAGCGAGACGTTCGACTCGCCGTCTTCCGACGCATTGGTCGTCGCATCGAGACGCGACCTGACGTGCCAATGGCTGTTGACCTCTGCGGACGGCTCAAGGCGGAACTTGAACTCATTGCTCGTGTTGTCCTGGCCGTCTGCCTTCTGCTTCGCGTAGGTGTAACGCATCTCGCCGTTCCACTTGACCATGTCGGCATTGCGTTCGAGGTTCGAAACGCGCACGCCGAGATTATTGAGCTCGTCGGCATACTCGGCAGCGAGCTTGTCGATCAGTGCCTTGTCAGCCGCCGATGCGCTGCTCTCCTTCGCCATCGCCTTTGCGACCATCTGCGCCATCTCATAACGCGTGATCGTCTTATCGCCTTGGTATGTGCCGTCGCCGTAGCCCTCGATGACGCCGTCTGCCGCGAGCTGGGATACCGCATCGTATGCCCAGTGTCCCTGCGGCACATCCGAGAACGGGTTCGACGCTGCAAACGCCGTGGACGCTGCTCCTACTGCAAGTGCTGCCGTGAGTGCGGATACAAGAGTCTTTTTCATGGTAAATCTCCTCCATTCAAAACCAAAATGTTTTTGATTCCCTCGAATGGGAGCCGCCGTGGCGAGTATCCATGTTTCCTCTGCCTTTTCTTGGCTCCTTTCCTTCAGGACACCTTTAGTATAACAGTTGACTAGGTCAATTACAATTACAGGGATGTTATCTTTGCATGATGTTTTGCTTAAATAGTTTGCACTGGCAATTAATTAAGTGCAAAGTTTTTTTTGAGTCCCTCCCAAGAATGATCCACGCAAAAAAGGAGGGGCAGCGCCCCTCTCCTTATGCTATACTATTCTTGTCCATCCGCTCGCCGCACGACAGCGCGCACCATCTTCTCGAACTTCGGACGCGGCAGCATCACGAGATGCCCGCAGCCGAGGCATTTCAAGCGAAAATCCATGCCCGTGCGCAGGAGTTCCCACTCGTTCGCTCCGCATGGGTGCGGCTTTTTCATGCGGACGACGTCTCCGATCCTGTACGGAATCTTTTCCATGCCATTCCTCCTTCCTGCACAATATAATGAGGTGATCCTATGCGCGTTTCCCTGCTGCAAATGAACGTGGGCCTCGCGAGCGAAGCGGAAAATACCGCGACGCTCCTGCGCCTCGCCGAAGATGCCATGCGCAATAAAAGCGAGCGTCCCGACGTGCTCGTGCTGCCCGAGCTTTGGACGACGGGCTTCTACCCGCGCCCGATCAAAGCGCATGCCGACCCTAGCGGAGCGCGCGCCAGGCGCGTGCTTGCCGCGCTCTCCAGCCGCTTCGGCGTGAACGTCGTCGGCGGCTCAGTCGCTCGCCTAGAAGGCGGCAAGGCCTACAATACCTGCTATATCGCAGACCGAAGCGGCGCGATCATCGCATCCTACGACAAGTGCCACCTCTTCACGCCGAGCGGCGAAGACCACGATTTCACGGCAGGCGATCGGCTCGTGACGTTCGCGCTCGACGGCGTGTCATGCGCCGTCGCCATCTGCTACGATCTGCGCTTCCCCGCCCTCTTCTCCGCGCTTGCGCGCGCAGGAGCCGAAGTCCTCTTCCTTCCCGCCGCATGGCCGAAGGTGCGCCTCCCGCACTGGCGCGTGCTCCTGCGCGCCCGCGCGATCGAAAACCAGATTTTCGTCTGCGCCTGCAATGCGGCAAGCAAAGACAGGACGCTCGGCGGGCACTCCGTGCTCCTGGATCCGTGGGGCGAATCGCTCGGCGAGGCGGCAGGCACGGAAGCGATCGTCACGGCCGATCTGCCGCTCGCGCGCCGCCGCAGCGTCAAGGAAAAGCTCGACATCTTCGACGACTGGCGCGAAGCGCTCTACCAAAAGCCGCCGGTATCCTGCACGCCTTTGCGCAGGGAATCGTAAAATCCGCGCCTATCGTTCATTTTACCGAAAAACAGGCCTGACGGCAAATCCGCCAGGCCTGTGGTTCCATCGAAACGATTCCGGTTAAATGCAATGCTTCCAGGCAAGCCCTGATGAAGCAAACGGTGAAGCGCACGGCACGCCCCGCGCTTTACCGGAGGCGATGGCTGCCGCCCTTGCCCTGCGCCGCTGCAAGCGCCGCCTTGCGGTCGCGTGGGCGAACGTAGATCAGGTAGTACAGCACGCCGCAGAGAAGCGCCGCGATTCCCGTGCTGAAGTAGATGCCGGTGAATCCGAAGCTCGGCTTTGCGAAGCCGAGCAGATACGGGCCGACGCCGAGTCCGAGGTCGAGTGCGACGAAGTACGTCGAGACGGCGACGCCGATGCGGTGCGGCGGCGTGAGCTTGACGCAGATCGCCTGCCCATTGGACATGAATGTCCCGTAGCCAAGACCGACGAATACGCCTGCAAGCAGGAGCTGCCAGCTCTGCGTCGTGACGGAGAGGATCAAAAGACCGATCGCAAGGCAGACGAACGTCGGATACGTGACAAAATCCTCGCCGCGGCGATCAAAGAGAACGCCTGCGACCGGGCGTGCGAGCGTGACGATGCCCGCGTAGACGGCGAAGAAGAGCGTGCCTGCCGCAAGGAGGTTGAGCTCCTGGCTGTACGTTGCGAGGAAGCCGAGGACGCCCGAGTAACAGACCCCAACGAAAAATGCGACGAGCGAAATCCCATAGACGCGCGGCTCGATGAAGTTGTCGATGGTGAACTTCTTGATTTCTGCAAGATGTTCCGCCGTGAGCTGGACTTCCTCGACGTGGAGAATGACGGAAGAGACACAGCAGATGATGAGTACCGCGACATTGAAGCCTATGATATAATGGAATGAAACGACCTGCTGCATCGCCATGCCGATGAGCGGGCCGATCGCAGCGGCAAGGCTCATGCTCAGCGCGTAGTAGTTGATGCCCTCGCCCTTGCGCGAAAGCGGGATGCAGCCCGCGATGATCGTGCTCGTCGCCGTCGAGGTGACACCGTAGCCGATGCCGTTCAAAAAGCGGACAACGTACATGACGGAGAGGCTATTCACGAAAAGATAGAGGACCGTCGTAACGAGGTAAAAAACGAGCCCTGCATAGAGCATCTTCTTGCGGCCGAACAGCTCGATCGAGCGGCCTGCCGTGAGACGCGCGAGCAGCGTGCCGAGGATAAAGATGCCGGCGGCAAGGCCCGCTTCGCTTAGCGATGCGTTCAGGCTGTGAATGGCCTCCGACGCAATGATGACGACGAGCATGTAGTAAACGATGTAAATGAGAAAATTGACCAGTGTGTCCAGGATAAAGTCCCGTGTCCATAACGGTTCTTTCGTTGCCATAAAACGATGATACCTTCCCTTTTCCATAAATAAATCTAATATTCCAGTTGTAACGACAGGCAAGATTATAACCATTTCCATCTACTTTGTATAATGGATAATTATAATATGACTTATCGCTTTTTTCGATAACAGAAAGGATTCGCATGGAACTGCCAAGCATCCAGCAGCTCACGTATCTCGTCGCGTATGCACGCACGGGGAATTTCACGCAGGCGGCACAAACGGCGAACATCGCGCAGTCGACACTCAGCGCGCAGATCCAGAAACTCGAAGAGACGGTCGGCGCGAGCCTCATCGAGCGCACGCGAAAGAGCAGCCACCTGACGCCCGCAGGCGTTCTCTTCGCCGAGCGGGCAGCGGAGATCCTAGGGCGTCTCGCGGAAACTGTGGCGCTCATGCAGGAACAAGCCGCTGCGCCCGTCGACCTGCATATCGGCGTGCTGCGCACGCTCGGCGATGTGCTCATGAACCGCCACGTCGCGCACTTTTCCGAAAAAAATCACGGACTGACCCTCTGCATCTACGACATGGAGGAAGAAGAGCTTCTCGCCGGCCTAAAGAACGAACACATCGACCTCGCCTCCGCCTACCTCCTGCGCCGCGAGGAGTTCGCGGGCTACGAGGTCGTGCCGTTCGCGCGGGACGACCTCATCTGCTACGCCCCGAACCTCCGCGCGGCGAACGCAGGAGCCGTATCGCGCGCCGAGCTCGCCAAGCTGCCGCTCATCGCCTATCCATCCAAATACTTCATCCAGGACACCGTCGCCGGCTACTTCTGCGCGGGTGGCGTGACGCCCACCGTCTGCGCCCGTCTCTCGACACCGTACGCGATGATCCGCTATGCGGCGGCAGAGCGTGCCTGCGCGCTCCTGCCGCACCGCCTGCTTGCGGAGCTGGGCCGCACGGAATGCGCGTTCCCGCTCGATCCGCCGCTCTCGATCACGGCCGTGCTCATCTACAAGAAAAACGCGCCGAAGCGGCGCGCGATCCGCACGTTCGTCGACTATATCTGCGGCTACTGGGCAGCGCAAGGCGAAGAGCAGCAATAGCCGCATAGAAAAAGCGCAGCAGCACGACAGCTGCTACGCGCAAGACCGAACCAACTTTTGGGGTTCCCTGCGGGCGCAGCGACGCAAGGCGTCGCTGCGCCCGCTCCCACATCAAACGTTAAAGCGGAAATGGACGACATCCCCGTCCTGCATGACATAGTCCTTGCCCTCGACGCGCACCTGCCCCTTTTCGCGCGCCGCCGCGACGCTTCCCGCCGCGATGAGATCCTCGTAACCGACGATCTCCGCACGGATAAAGCCGCGCTCGAAGTCGGTATGGATCTTGCCCGCCGCCTTCGGCGCCGTCGTTCCCTTTACGATCGTCCACGCGCGGCACTCGTCGGGTCCCGCCGTGAGGAACGTCTGAAGTCCGAGAAGATCGAACGCCGCATGGATGAGGCGGTCGAGCCCGCTCTGCTCCTCGCCGAGATCTTCGAGGAAGGCCTTCGCCTCCTCGGGATCGAGCTCGGCGATCTCCGACTCGACCTTCGCCGCGATCGCGACGACCTGCGCGCCCTCTTTCGCCGCGTACTCCCTGACCTTCTGCACGAAGGGATTTTCGTCAAACGCCGTCGCGACTTCGTCCTCGGCGACGTTGGCGACGTAGAGCGTCGGCTTCAGCGTCAGAAGATTCATCTCGCGGATCATCGCGCGCTCGTCATCCGTCAGAGCGACTTGCCGCGCAGGGCATCCCGCGTCGAGCGATGCCTTGATGCGGCGCAGGATCCCGTCCTCGACCTTCGCTTCCTGATTGCCCGACTTTGCGATCTTCGCGAGGCGCATGATGCGCTTTTCGATGACTTCGAGATCGGCAAGGCACAGCTCCGTCTGGATGATGTCGATGTCGCGCAGGGGATCGATGCCGCCCTCGACGTGCGTGATGTCCGCGTCTTCAAAGCAGCGGACGACGTGCGCGACGGCATCGACCTGCCGGATGTGCTCCAAGAACTTGTTGCCGAGCCCCTCGCCCTTCGACGCGCCCTTGACGAGGCCCGCGATGTCGACGAAGCGGACGGACGCGGGCGTCGTCTTCTTCGATTGGTACAGCTCGTGCAGGACGCCGAGGCGCGGGTCGGGCACGGCGACGACGCCGACGTTCGGCTCGATCGTGCAGAACGGGAAGTTCGCCGCCTCTGCCCCCGCCTTCGTGATCGCATTGAAAAGTGTGCTCTTGCCGACATTCGGCAGGCCGACAATGCCGACTTCTAAATTACTCAACTTGATTACCCTCTCTTGGTTGATAGATGGTTACAGGGTCCCGAAAATGCGGTCGCCCGCATCGCCGAGGCCGGGCACGATATAGCCCCTGTCATTGAGCCTTTCGTCAATCGCGGCGACGTAGACGGGCACGTCGGGATGCTTCCGATTGATGCAGCGAATGCCCTCAGGCGCCGACACGAGGCACATGAGGATCATGCCCTTCGCCCCTTTTTCCTTGAGCATCGTGAGCGCCGCCGAGGCGCTGCCGCCCGTCGCGAGCATCGGATCGACGACGATGAGCGTACGCTCCGCGACATCGCCCGGCAGCTTGCAGTAATACTCGACGGGCTTCAGCGTCGCCGGGTCCCGGTAGAGGCCGATGTGCCCGACGCGCGCTGCCGGAATGAGGTTCAGGACGCCTTCGACCATGCCGAGCCCCGCGCGCAGGATCGGCACGAGCCCGACCTTCTTGCCCGCGAGCACCTTCGCCTTGCACTTCGCGACAGGCGTCTCGATCGCAATCTCGCGCAGCGGGAAATCACGCGTGATTTCGTACGCCATGAGCATGGCGATCTCTTCGAGCAGATCGCGGAAATCCTTCGTGCCCGTCTCCTTTTGGCGCATGAGCGTGAGCTTATGCTGGACGAGCGGATGATCGACGACGTGAACGTGCAGTTCGTCTGACATGGATGAGCCTCCTTTATTCGTAAAGCGGATACTTCCGGCAGAGTGCGGCAACGCGCTCCCTCGCCTCTTCCCTCTTCCCTGCATCATGCGGTGCATGCAGCACGAGCGCGATGATGTCGGCGACTTCCCTCATATCGGCTTCCTTGAAGCCGCGCGTCGTAAGCGCGGGCGAGCCGAGGCGGATGCCGCTCGTCACAAATGGAGAGAGCGGCTCAAACGGAATCGTGTTGCGGTTCGCCGTGATGTTGGCCGCATCGAGTGCCGTCTGCGCTTCCTTGCCCGTGATGCCCTTGCTCGTGAGGTCGACGAGCATGAGGTGCGTGTCCGTGCCGCCCGAGACGATGCGGAAGCCATCCGCCTGCAGCTTTGCTGCGAGCGCCGCCGCATTCTTCTTGATCGCGCTGGCGTACTCCCTGAACGACGGGTCGAGCGCCTCGCCGAGCGCCACGGCCTTTGCCGCGATGACGTGCATCAAGGGACCGCCCTGGACGCCAGGAAATACCGCCTTGTCGAACTGCTTGCCGAATGCCGCATCGCGGCAGAGGATCATGCCGCCGCGCGGCCCGCGCAGCGTCTTGTGTGTCGTCGTCGTCACGACGTCGGCATACGGCATGGGACTCGGATGCTCGCCTGCCGCGACGAGCCCGGCAATGTGCGCGATGTCGGCCATGAGATACGCGCCCGCTTTCTTCGCGATCTCCGAGAGGCGCGGGAAATCGAGCGTGCGCGCGTAGGCCGACGCGCCCGCCACGATGAGCTTCGGCCTCACTTCGAGCGCCTTCGCTTCAAGCGCATCGTAATCGATCTGCTCCGTCTCGCGCGCGACGCCGTAAGGCACGATCCGAAAATACTTGCCGCTCATGTTGACGGGGCTGCCGTGCGTGAGGTGGCCGCCGTCCGTGAGCTTCATGCCCATGACGGTGTCGCCGGGCTGAAGGAGCGCGAAGAACACCGCCATGTTCGCCTGCGCCCCCGAATGCGGCTGCACGTTCGCGTACGCCGCGCCGAAGAGCTTCTTCGCGCGCTCGATTGCGAGCGACTCGACGACGTCCACGCACTCGCAGCCGCCGTAGTAACGCTTGCCGGGGTACCCCTCCGCGTACTTGTTCGTCAGCACGCTGCCCTGCGCCTCCATGACCGCCTTGGAGACGATATTCTCCGACGCGATGAGCTCGAGCTTCGTGCGCTGACGCCGAAGCTCGCCGGCGACTGCCGCCGCGACCTTCGGATCGGCCTGCTTCAGCGTATCCATCCCATTCATAAAAGGCCCCTTTCTCACTCGCCTAGGATCTCCTCCTGCACGTTCGTGCGATTTTTCTCGATGTCCATGATCTTGCCAACGCGGCGTGCGTGGCGGCCGCCCGCGAACTTCGTCTCGAGGAAGGCGCGGACGATTTCCCCCGCAGGACCGAACCCGATCACGCGCCCGCCCATCGCGAGGACATTTGCATCATTGTGCGCGCGCGCTTTCTTCGCCGAGTAGACGTCATGGCAGAGCGCGCAGCGGATGCCCGCGACCTTGTTTGCCGCGATCGAGATGCCGATGCCCGTACCGCACAGCACGATGCCGAAGTCCGACTTGCCGCGCGCGACATCCGCGCAGACCGCCTCCGCAATGTCTGGGTAGTCCACGGAATCCGCACCGAACGTGCCGACGTCCTTGACGGTCATGTTGTCGTACTCTTTCAGCACCATCTTAACCTCGTCCTTGAGCGCCACCGCGCCGTGATCGCTGCCAATCGTGATTTTCATTCTGTCCCCGCCTTTCTCAAACCTCCCTTCTATTCTAGCATAGAACCCGAAAAAAAAATACCGCTCGCATCAGATTCGCGGATGGCTGCGCCCTCCCAATTCCTGCGCCTTGCGAATCGAGGCGTAGATTTTTACGCGTCCGCATTGTATAATAGTAGCGTATTTCATCGCAAGAAATAAGGAAAAGGTGGGATTTGCTATGAACTTATCCAGGCTGAAACAGGGTCTCGCCCTTGCCGTCTGCGCGCTTTCGATGACGGCGCTTGCGGCAGGGTGCGGCTCAGAGGGAGCAGGCTCGTCCTCCGAAAACGGCAAGCAGTACAAGGTCGGCATCGTCCAGCTCGTCGAGCACAACGCGCTCGATTCGGCGAACAAGGGATTCGTCGACGGGCTCAAGGAGCGCGGCTTCGAAGAGGGCAAGAACCTCACGATTGACCGCCAGAATGCACAGGCAGACCAATCGAACCTCCAAAACATCGCACAGCGCTTCGTCTCGGGAAAGATGGATCTCGTCTGCGCGATCGCGACGCCTGCGGCGCAGACGATCGCCAATGCGACGAAGGATATCCCCATCGTCGGCACGGCGATCACGGACTACGTCGGCGCGAAGCTCGCCGCCAGCAACGACAAGCCGGGCGCAAATGTGACGGGCACGAGCGACATGAACCCGATCCAAGAGCAGATCGACCTCCTCTTGAAACTAAAGCCGGACGCAAAGGTCATCGGCACGATCTACACATCGAGCGAAGTCAACTCCGAAGTGCAGGTCAAGGCGATGAAGGCGTACGCCGAGAGCAAGGGGCTGACCGTAAAGGTCGCGACGATCTCGACGGTCAATGACATCCAGCAGGCGGCGCAGAGCCTCGTCGGCTCGGTCGACGCATTCTACGAGCCGACGGACAACGTCATCGCGTCCGCCATACCGACGCTCGTCGCCATCACGGATGCGGCGAAGGTCCCCGTCATCGGCGGCGAGCCGTATCAGGTCAAATCCGGCGCGCTCGCGACCTACGGCATCGACTACTACCAGCTCGGCGTGCAGACGGGGCATATGGCAGCCGATATCCTGGCGGGCAAGAAGAAGCCTGCCGACATGCCGATCGAGACGGCGAAAACGCTCAGGATCTGCATCAACAAGAAGGATGCGGAAGCGCTCGGCATCACCATTCCCGCCGACGTCCTAAAGGACGCGGATATCGTGGAGTAAGCGCATGGATCTCGTAATCTCTACCATCTCACAAGGCTTCCTCTGGGCGCTGCTCGCGATCGGCGTCTACCTGACGTTCCGCGTGCTTGATATCGCCGACCTCACCGTCGAGGGAAGCTTTCCCCTCGGCGCGGCGACGGCGGCGACGCTGCTCACGGCGGGCTTCCATCCCATCGCCGCGATCCTCGCCGCCTGCATCGCGGGCATGATCGCGGGTGTCGTGACGGGCTTTCTCTGCACAAAGCTCAAGATCCCCGCGCTGCTCGCGGGCATCCTCACGATGATCGCCCTCTACTCCGTCAACCTGCGCATCATGGGCAAGGCGAACCTGCCGCTTTTGCAGCAGGACACGATTTTCACGATCTGGCACTTTGGCATGGACAAGATGACGGCGACGCTCATCATCGGCGCCGTCATCGTCCTCATCGTCGCTGCGGCGAACTACTGGTTCTTCGGTACGGAAATCGGCGCTGCCGTCCGCGCGACGGGCGACAACCCGCACATGATCCGCGCGAACGGCATCAACACCGACGCAATGGTCGTGCTCGGCCTTTTGATGTCGAACGGGCTCGTCGCCATCTCGGGCGCGCTCGTCGCCGAGAGCAACGGATTCGCGGACGTCGGCATGGGCGTCGGCACGATCGTCATCGGTCTCGCCTCCGTCATCATCGGCGAGGTGCTGTTCGGCACGCGCAGTTTCTTCAACTGCCTCATTTCCGTCATTTTAGGCTCGATCGTATACCGCGCCGTCATCGCGATCGTCCTGCAAATGGGCATGCCGCCGAATGACCTCAAGCTCTTCACGGCGATCCTCGTCGCGATCGCGCTCTCGATGCCGCTCATCAAGGCGCGCTTCGCCTCCATGCGAAAGGCGGTGAGGTGATGCTCCGGATCGAGAACATCTCCAAGACATTCAACCCCGGCACGATTACCGAAAAGCGCGCGCTCGAAGGCGTGAGCCTTCACCTCGCGCCCGGCGACTTCGTCACCGTCATCGGCGGCAACGGCGCGGGCAAGAGCACGCTCATGAACTCCATCGCAGGCTCGTTTCCCGTCGATGCGGGCAGCATCTTGATCGCGGGCACGGACATCACGAAATGGCCGGAGCACAAGCGCGCGAAATTCATCGGACGCGTCTTCCAGGACCCGATGATGGGCACGGCGGCGAACATGATGATCGAGGAGAACCTCGCGATCGCCGCGCGGCGCGGCCGTACGCCGACGCTCCGCTGGAGCAGCTCCCAAAAAGAGCAGGCGCACTACCGCGAGCTGCTCGCCGGGCTCGGCCTCGGCCTTGAAGACCGCCTCGAATCGAAAGTCGGCCTGCTCTCCGGCGGTCAGCGGCAGGCGCTCACGCTCCTCATGGCGACCTTGGAGAGCCCAAAGCTCCTGCTGCTCGACGAGCACACGGCGGCGCTCGATCCGAAGACGGCGGGAAAAGTCCTCGCGCTCACGGAAAAAATCGTCACCGAAAGCCGGCTCACCACACTCATGATCACGCACAACATGCGCGACGCCCTGCGCCTCGGCAACCGCCTCATCATGATGTTCGGCGGCCGCATCCTCTTCGACGTCGGCGGCGAGGAAAAAAAGCACCTGACCGTAAAAGACCTGCTCGCCATGTTCGAAAAAGCCGCCGGAAGCGAGCTCGCAAACGACAGCCTGCTGCTTAGCTGACCAGGATACGGAAAAGGAAAGACAGAAACGAACCGCATCTCCATAGCGAGACGCGGTTCTTCCATATCTGGCACAAACTATATCCGGCATAAACTATTTGTTCGGTCTTCCTTCGCGCGCCGCCTTTTCGCGGTGGTAGCGTTCCTTCTCCGCATACATCGCCTGATCGGCGCGGTCAATGACGTCCTGCACGCGTTTCGGGTGCGCTTCCCATGCGACGCCGATGGAGATGGAGAGCGAATCGTCCTTTGCGAGGCATTTCCGCATCGCGCCGATTTTCCCAAGGAGCGCCTCCTCGCGCTCCCCGACGCTGAGCACGACGAACTCGTCGCCGCCGACACGGTAGATTTCCTTTGCCGGGAAAATGCGATGGAACAGTTCGCCCGCTTGAGCGATCATCCTGTCCCCGTACTCATGCCCGAGCGTGTCGTTCGTTTCCTTGAGATTGTTGAGGTCGAAATACGCGACACCGAGCGAGCAGTCGATGCGGCTGTTTTCGAGCCGCGTCTTTTCGCGCATGAAGGCATTGCGGTTGCCGCAGCCCGTCATCGCGTCGTAAAAGCTCATCTTTTCCAGCAGCGACGTATACGCCTGCATGAGGATGCGCGTCGAGACGTAGTACGCAATGGAGAGCAGCAGCGGCTCGATGTTCTGCATCTTTTCGAGCGGCGGATTGTCGAGCCCGATATAACCGACAAGCTTGCTGCGCACGCGGATCGGCGCGACGATATAGCTGTGTATGCCGCGCGCGACAATCATTTCGTATTCCTCCCGCCACGAATCCCGGATGTCTTCGACATCGGGGATCAGGATGCAGCGATTTTCCTCCATGATCGGCAGCCAATGCTTGAAGCGGGACACGTCAATCCCCTGCCGCTCCGGCATATAGGAAGGGACGCCCTGCATGCACCACTCGTGCGTGTTGTAGAGCAGTCCATGCCGCAGTTCAAAGACAAACGCGCGCTTCGCCCGAAGCGTCTCCCCAAGATTCTGCAGGATGAGATTGTACGCCTTTTCCAGGCTATCGCACTCCGCGAGGATATGGAGGGTATGCCCGAGCATGTCCTGTGCCTCGAGCGCGTTCTGCAGCGCGCGCTTTTCCTGCTCGATCTCGGACACGTCGATGGAGAGAACGAGATGGGCGAGCCGCCCTTCCAAACGGATGCCGCGCATCTTGATGTAAACATGGCGCTTCGTCGCGGGATTGTATCCCTGCGACTCCCTCACCTCGCCGATCGCGAGCGGCATGGTGCAGCAATTCACGCAAGGCACGTGAATGCCTGCGAGCATCTTATGGCACGTGAGGGACTCCGCAGCAAGGGATGAAACGCCCGTGCGTTCCCGCTCCGCCCGGTTCACAAACAGGATGCGCTGTGTCTTCGCATCCGTAATATGTACCATTTCGTCGAGGAGGTCGAACGCTGCGACATCCGCCAAGGAAAGTGCATTCAGATCCATCAGCGGCTCCCCTCCTGCTTCCTATGATAACGCACCTTTTCTTCGTACATCGCTTCATCGGCACGATCCACGAGCGCCTGCATATCGTGCGGAGCATCCTCCCATGCCATGCCGACGGAGACAGAAAGCGTCGCATCGTTCCGAACGGCCGCCTTGATGGCGTCGACGAGAGCGGAAACTTCCTGCTCTCCCTTATCGACGAGGAGCGCGACGAACTCGTCGCCGCCCGTGCGGTAAATCGCCTCCTGCGGCATCACGCTGCACATGATCCGCGCCGCTTTTTGGATCAGCTTGTCCCCGTACTCATGTCCGAGCGTGTCATTCGTCTCCTTGAGCTTGTTGAGATCAAAAAAAATGACACCGACAGTGTGGCGGCTCGCGCTTCGTTCGAGTTGGTCCTTGCGCCGCATGTAGGCGTTGCGGTTGCCGCAGCCCGTCATCGCATCGTGGAAGCTCATCGTTTCGAGCAGTGCCGTATGCTCATTCATGCGGATGCGCACGGCAATGTAATACGCGACGGACGCAAGAAGCGGCTCGATGTCCTGCGCAAGATCCTGCGGCGCATTCTCGATGCCCAAAAGCCCAATGACATGACCGTGCATGCGGATCGGCGCCACGATGTAGCTGCGCGCCCCCCTATTCTCCATGATGCGATATTCGATGCGGTCGACGCCGCGCACTTCCTCCACGTCCTCGACGCACACGCAGTGATTCCCGCGGAAACGATCCATCCACCGCGCGAAAAGCTGCGGGCTCATCCCCTGCTCCTCCTCCTTTTGCGATGCCACGCCTTCCGCACACCACTCGGCCGTCGTGTAAAACAGCCCGCGGCGGAGGATGCAGAGATACGCCCGACTCGCGCGCAGCGTCTCGCCAAAGTTCTGCAGGATGAGTGCATAGGCCTTGCTGGGATCAGGCATCTCATTCAGGATATGCAGCGATTCGCTGATCATCTTCTGCATCATCAGGGCATTCGAAAGACGCCCCTTTTCCCGCTCCACGCGCGAAACGTCGAACCCAATGACGAGGCGGGCAAGGCGTCCGTTCAGATCGATGACCCGGCTCTTGATATAGACGTCACATTTCGCCATGCTGTTATAGGCCCGCGCCGCCGTGAGCATGCCGGCAGAAAGCGCCTTGAACTTGCAATGCTCGCAGCGTTGGGTGCGCCCATGCATGAGCTCGTAGCAGTAGCGCTTCCCTTCCGTCCGGCCTGCCGATGCGATCCGCTGGCGCAGTGCGTCATTGAGGAAAATCACCTCGCACGTATCCACGTACGCGATGTATACCATTTCGCTTAGGAGATTGAAGATCTCCGCATCCTCCAGTGACCGCAGCGCATATTCCAACAGCATCACATCCTTTCAGCCAAGCCAAAACCAACAGGGATCCATGGACTCTCAAATATACGCTCTCATTCTACTACATACAAAAAACCATTTCAATAGATCCTGTCCCAAATGCCTTTCGCAAATTGCCCGGTTAATTGCCCTTTGCCCCAACCTGCTATATAATTGCTATATAATAATTAAAAACATAGAAACACGAACCGGACAGGAGGAAGATTCCATGCAGATACCCGATTTGCTCGACGTCCACATGCACACGGTCGCGAGCGTTCACGCCTACAGCACGATCCGTGAAATGGTCATGGCAGCAAAGGGAAAAGGACTCCAGATCGTCGGCATATCCGACCATGCGCCCGCGATGCCGGGCTGCTTCTCCCCCATGTACTTCTGCAATTTCAAGGTAATCCCGCGTGACTGGGGCGGCATCGCGGTCTTTATGGGCGCAGAGCTCAACGTGATGGACTTCTGCGGCAGCACCGACCTTCCTGGGCACCTCACGCGCCGTCTTGACTACGCGATCGCGAGCCTGCACGACAACTGCATCCGTCCCGGCACGCGCGAAGAGAACACCGCCGCCCTCATCGGCGCGATGCAAAATCCACAGGTCAAGATCATCGGGCATCCCGACAACCCCGTCTTTCCCGTCGACTACGAGGCGCTCGCATGCGCGGCAAAAGAGCGCCACGTCCTCCTGGAGGTCAACAACAGCTCCTACACGCCGAACGGCAGCCGCAAAGGATCGCGCGAAATCGTCGGCGAGATGCTCGCCGCCTGCAAGCGCCACGCGGCCAAGGTCATCCTGGACAGCGATGCGCACATCGAATTCGACGTCGGCAACCACGTCTATGCGCAGGAAATGATAAAAAAATACGAATTCCCGCAGGAACTCGTAATCAATTCGTCTCCGGACGCCTTCAAGGCGTGGATCGGCGCATGACGCGAAAGCAACCGTCGCGGGCAGCCCTTAGCCTTAGATATGCGCTGCGAGAAACGCCTCAAATTCCTCTTCCGGCATCGGCTTTCCGTAGAGGAATCCCTGCCCGAACAGGCAGCCGCTCGCGAGCAGGAGATGCTCCTGCGCCACCGTCTCGATGCCCTCGCATATCACTTTCATGCCGAGCCCATGTCCGAGCTCGATGGCCTTCTTGAGAAGCACGTGCATGCGATCCGAGCTCTCCGCCGCGAGCAGCAGCGAGCGGTCGATCTTCATGACGTCGAGCGGCAGGAGACTGAGCAGCGAAAAGTCCGAGTAGCCCGTGCCAAAGTCATCCATGGAAATCGAATAGCCCATTTCCTTCAGCGCCTTCACGACTTCGATGGCGCATTTTTTCTGCTCTTTTCCCGAAAAATCGAACGCCGTTTCCGTGAGCTCAATCTCGATGCCGTCCGACGTGCCGAAGTACTCGATCATCTTCTGCATGTGCTCGATGTAAGCGCGCTCGCCGACGTGCATGCGGCTCTGATTGACCGAGATCGGCACGATGGGCAGCTTTGCGAGACGGCGATTCTGCTGGAACCGATAGACCTGGCCGATGATGTAGTAATCGAGCTGGAGCTGGAAGCCCGTGCGCTCGAACGTATCGATAAACGCGCCCGGCATCAGAAAGCCGAGATCCCGGCTGTCCCAGCGCACGAGGGACTCCGCACCGATACATTTCCTCGTGCGGATATCGTACTTCGGCTGGTAGTATATCTTGAACTCCTGCCGGCGCAGACCGTCTCTCATGCAGCTCTCGATGCGATTCTCGAACGCCGCCGTATCGCGGATGCCCGTGCTGTAGAACTGCACGGGCGCACCGTGCTGCGCCGCGAGTCCCGCGTGCGTGAGCGCCTTTTCAGGCGTCGCGCTCGACAGGCCGAGCCCGTAGATGCCCGCCTGTATCGTGACGTGCACCGTCGTGCCGCCAAACTCCAAAAACTCGCAGTGGCGCAACAGATTCGTGACATTTTGTTTCAGCGTGTCCCGGTTTTCCATACGGACGAGCGCAGCGACCTGCGCCGCGCCGCTGCGCACGCAGGCCGAAATCGACCAGTCCGCACGTTCGTCGAGCTCGTGCCATAGGTGCTCGAGTATCTTCTGCACCGTCTTGCGCCCGTACGTGCTCACGAGCGCGTCGTACGTCGGCAGGAAAAAGACGGCCACCGCAAACGGCTCAGACCCTTTTGCCCCTTTTTCGCTCATGAGATCCGCGATGCGCTGCTCCAGCATGGCGCGCCCCGGCAGCCCCGTATGGCGATCCTGCAGGAGCAGCTCCTTCAGCCGCTTCGTCAGGGCGCGCTCACGCCTCAGCGCACGGACGGCCCAGACGAGCGCCCCCACACTCGCACCAAAACCAATCGCAACAATCGTCTCAATTCCAATATCCATATCCTGCACGATCCTTTCGTACGGAATTGACATCTGTATATCCATTTCTTATAATCATTCATGATATATTTTTTTTCGTCATTTGTAAAGTATGGGGATTTCTTTCCCGTATCCCCAACAAGAGAGGAGCTGCCCCATGGGAAAACCACCCATCAACATGGATCTCTTCCGCACGAAGAGCATCGCCCAAATGCGTGAGGCGGCGGCCAATTCCGGCATGGCAAAGACGCTCGGCGCACTCGATCTCGTCCTCTTAGGCATCGGCTGCGTCATCGGCACGGGCATCTTCGTCCTCACGGGCGTCGCCGCCGCGAAATACGCGGGGCCCGCCGTCACGTTCTCGTTCATCCTGTCGGGGCTCGCCTGCGCGCTCGCCGGTCTCGCCTACGCAGAATTCGCCTCGATCGTGCCGGCGTCCGGCAGCGCCTACACCTACACGTACGCGTCGCTCGGCGAATTCATCGCCTTCATCGTCGGCTGGAACCTCATTCTCGAATACACCGTCACGGCAAGCGCCGTCGCCTCCGGATGGTCCGGCTATGTCACAGGGCTTCTGCTCTCAGCCGGGCTTGACGTGAGCCACGCGCTCACACACGTTCCGGCAGACGGCGGCATCATCAACCTGCCCGCGATCTTCATCACGCTCCTTCTGACCTTCTTTCTCATTCGAGGCACGCAGGAAAGTTCGAAGCTCAACCGCATCCTCGTCTTGATCAAGCTCGCCGCCGTCTTCATCTTCCTTCTCCTCGCGGGCCCGCACGTCGACACGGCGAACTGGTCGCCCTACATGCCGTTCGGCGCGCAGGGCATCGCGGCGGGTGCGGCGATCGTCTTCTTCGCCTACATCGGCTTCGACGCCGTCGCAACAAGTGCCGAGGAGTGCAAGCGCCCCTCACGCGACGTGCCCATCGGCATCATCGGCTCCCTTCTCGTCTGCACGGCACTCTACGTCGTCGTCGCCGCCGTGCTCACGGGCGTCGTGCCCTACACGGATCTGAACAACCCGGAGCCCGTCGCCTTCGCGCTTCGCTACATCGGCTACAATCTCGGCTCGGCGCTCGTCGGCGTCGGCGCGATCGCAGGCATCACGACGGTGCTCCTCGTCCTGCTCTACGCGCAGGCGCGCATCTTCTTCGCGATGAGCCGGGACGGCATGGTGCCGGCGAACGTCTGCAAGATCCACAAGCGCTACCACACGCCTTACATCGTGACGGTCGCGGGCGCGATCTTCGTCTCCGTCATCGCCGGCTTTGCGCCGATCGGCCTCATCGCCGAGATGGCGAACATCGGCACGCTCTCCGCCTTCACCGTCGCCGCGCTCGGCGTCATGGTGCTGCGCGTGACGAAGCCCGGCCTGCCGCGCGCATTCCGCTGCCCCGCCGTCTGGATCATCGCGCCGCTCGCAGTCCTGGCGTGCGTCTACCTCATGCTCCACCTGCCGATGGAAACGTGGATCCGCTTCATCGTCTGGTGCGTCTTCGGCTGCCTCGTCTACTTCGGCTACAGCTACCAGCACAGCATTCTCGGCCACCAAAAAGAAGAACCCCGCGCAAAAAGAAAGGAAGAATAAATATGTACGTACACGATCTCGTGCGCCAAGGCGCGCCCGACGCCATCGCCCTCGTCGACCACAAGCGACGCTTTTCCTACAGCGAGCTCGCGGCGGCGACGAGGAACTGCCGCAACCGCCTCTACGCGGCTGGCGTGCGGCAGGGCGACCGCGTCGCCATCTTCTCACGCAACAGCGCGGAGTTCATCTTCGCCTACTTCGGCATCGCTTCGCTCGGCGCGATCGCCGTTCCGATCAACTTCCAGCTCGCGAGCCGCGAGATCGCTTACATCATCAAAGACGCGGTCATCAAGCATTTCCTGACGTACGAGCCATTGAATCTCGTCGATCCGCTCGCTGCGCTGCGCTGCGACCTCAAGGTCGCGCAGCACGACATCAAGACAATGGGAAATCCGAAGAAAAACCTTCCCGAAGCGCCTGCACTCCCCGCCGATTTTGACGAGAACGCGCCCTGCGCCCTCATCTACACGTCGGGCACGACGGGCTCGCCGAAAGGCGCCGTGCTCTCGCACAAGAACCTCATCACGAACGCCAAGCAGATGCGCATCATGGGATGCGAGCCGAAACACCATGTCCTCGCCGTTCTGCCGATGTACCACTGCTTCGGCTGGACGTGCTCCGTGCTCTTCCCGCTCTACTGCGGCGCAGAGGTCGTCATCCTCGACAGCTTCACGCCAAAAGAGACGATCCGCGTCATCCGCGAGGAAGAAGTCAACGATCTCTATGTGGTCCCGTCCATTTGCAGCCTCCTCACGAAGCTCGCGGCGCCGGAGGACATGAAGAGCCTCCGCCTCGTCGTCAGCGGCGGCACGACGCTGCCGCTCAAGATCGAGCAGGATTTCATCGAGAAATTCGGCGTCGATATATGCGAAGGCTACGGCCTCTCGGAAGCCTCTCCCGTCGTCGCGATGAATCCGGTCGGAAAGGCCGTCGTCGGCTCCATCGGTCCCGTCGTCCCCGGCATCGAGTGGAAGCTCGTCGACGCCACGGGACACGAAGTGCCGAAAGGCGAGTGCGGCGAGCTCATCGTGCGCGGCGACAACGTCATGCTCGGCTACTGGAATATGCCGGAAGCGACGCAGGATACGCTGCGCGGCGGCTGGCTCCATACGGGCGACGTCGCGCGCGCGGACGAAAACGGCTACCTCTACATCATCGATCGCCTCAAGGACATGATCATCAGCATGGGCGAGAACATCTACCCGCGCGAAGTGGAGGAGCTCATCTACCAGTTCCCTGGCATCTACGAGGCCGCCGTCATCGGCGTCGAAGACAAGCTGCGCGGACAGGCGGGCGCGTGCTTCTACAGCCTGCACGAGGGCGCCTCCGTCAACATCCGCGAGCTCAAGAAGTTTCTCCAGGCAAACCTCGCACTCTTCAAGATCCCGCGTGAGTTCCACGAGATGGACGCCCTGCCGCGTACGTCGACGGGCAAGATCGCGAAACGCCTGATTTTGGAAACGTTCAACGAAACGAAAAGCAAGACGCGCAGATAAATCCAGCGATTTCCTAAAGAAAGCCCTCCCAGTCCCCGCCCGCTTCAGTCCTGTCTTCAAGCTGAAACCGATGCAAAAGGGGGATATGGGAGGGCTTTTCCTATGCGGCGACTGATCCGATCTGGCATGGCATCGGACAAATACCGTCCAGCCGTCCAGCCATTCGATCCAATACCGCCGTATTCATTCAATCGTCGCTGCCCTGAATCTGGCGCAGGAGGCTGAGGATCTCGACGTAGAGCCAGACGAGCGTCACGAGAAGCGAGAACGCGCAGTACCACTCGTACTCCTTCGGCATGCCTTCGCGGACGGCCTCGCTTATCATCTCGTAGTCGATGAAGAGCGACAGCGTCGCGACGCCGATGACGATGAGGCTGATGCCGATGCCGATCGCGCCGCCGTTATGAATGGGGAGCATGACGCCGAAGAGCCCGAGGACGATCTGCGCCGCGTACAGGATGAGGATGCCAAGGAGCGCAATCATCGTGATGCGCATGAATTTCGCATTGACCGTCACGATGCCGCGCGAGTAGACGATGCCCGCCGCGATCGCAACGCCGAACGTCGCCATGACGGCGCTCACGGCGATGCCGGGGATCATCCGCTCCAGCATAAAGGAAAGGCAGGCGAGGCACATGCCCTCCAGGATCGCGTAGAGCGGTGCGAGGAATCCCGCCGTCTGCGGGCGGAACGAGACGATGCATGCGACAATGAACGCCATGATTGCCGTGACGCCGGTCGTGACGGGCGTCGCATAGCCGAAGTGCCACGTCGTGATGGCAGAGAGCGCGACGAGCACGACGAGCCCGATGCTCTTTCCGGCGACGCCGCCGTAGGACGCCGTCTCACTGAGCGCGCTGCGCGATATGCCGTTTTCGAGTCTGGATAGCATTGGATTGTTCAAAAAAATCATCTCCTGTTTTCTTTCTGAAATAGACGGGTTGGAACAAATCTTATTATAGTGGGTCACAGGCATTTTGTCCAATCCCGTCAAAAATGTGGTTGACTGAGTCAATATAATGTGTTCTGTCCCAAGTAATGCATGACGAACTGCTGCGCCGTCCGTCCGCTCCTGCCGCTGTGCGTCATCTCCCAGCGCACGCCCGCGATGCGAAGTTCTTCCGGCGTGAGCGCGATGCCCTCTTTGCGCAGCATGTGGTCGATGATCGAAAGGTACTCCTTTTGGTCGGGCGCGTAGTAATGGATGATGAGCCCGAAGCGGTCGCTGAGCGAAATCGTCTCGTTCATGCTGTCCTCACGGTACAGCTCATCCTGCGCACCGTCGCGGTCGCACCAGCTCTCATGGATGAGGTGGCGTCGGTTCGACGTCGCATAGAGCAGCACATTTTCGGGGCGCGCGGCGACGCCGCCCTCGATCGCCGACTTCAGGCGCTTGTACGCGGGGTCGTGTTCCTCGAACGAAAGATCGTCGAGGAACACGATGAAGCGCTTACCCGCATGGATTCGCAGCGCTTCCATGACCGCGGGCAGGTCGGAAAGCTGTGATTTTTTTAGCTGCACAAGACGCAGCCCCTGCCCGTAATACACCTTTGCAAGCGCCTTGACGATGGAGGACTTGCCCGTGCCGCGCGCGCCGACGAGCAGCACGTTGTTCGCCGTTCGTCCCGCGACGAATGCCTCCGTGTTTCCGAGGATCTGCTCCTTCTGATGCGCGTAGCCGATGATGTCCGCGAGATCCATTGCCGCAAACGACGGGATACCACGCAGACGATGCGCCGCATCCTCCCACTCCAATGCCGCACAGGAGGCGATATCGCCGTAGCCGTAGCGCCGATAGTAGGCGAGAAATGCCGCTGCGGCCTCCTCCGCCGTCTGAACGCCTGCAAGCGATTCCGTGAGCGATTTCGCCGCCTCCGTCCCCATCCCATGGGTCGGCTTGTAATCGTCGAAGAACGGGATGCCGAGCCACATGTGCGCAGGCTCCGTGATGAGCGGCAGGAGCACCTCGATATCGCGGACGAAAGCAGCCCGCAGGCTCTCGCCGAGCGCTCCTTTTTTCGCCTCAATCGTTTCCGAGACGAGATTCGCTTCCTGCACAAGCCCGTGAATGACGGCGCCGCGCACGAGACTCCCTGCCATGCCGAGCCGTTCCGCCTCCCTCATGAGGGCAGCGGCGCACGCCCCGACAGCCGTCTCGTCCCCTTCCAACACGCGCTTCAGCATACGAAAAACCGGTGTATCGAGGAGGCTGCGGCAAACGGTGAGCGACGATAAATCCTTTCCATACGTCATGGTATCATCCTTTCATGCGCCCCGCACATTCGCTGCGCACAACGAATCGCGGGGCGCGCAAAAAATCATTTTCTTCCTGACGCGCACGCGCGTCGCGCACGCAGAGTGCGCGCAATTCCGTCGCCTCTGTATCGAGCGCCAGCATTTCCTGCAAGGCGGAAAGCCTGCCGCCACGCCGCGTCTTCGTCGTAAGCGCCGCGCTCGTCTTCGTGATGAGCGGGATAGCCGACCTCCTCTTCGCGCGGTGCAGAAGCGTGCGTCCCGCCTCGCTGAAGGCGAGCACGCGCGCGTAGCGCGGTCCTATGGCATCCATCTCCGCCGCCTGCCGTGCCTGCACGCCGAGCAGGAGATGCGGGATAAGCCGTCGGATGCGGCTCGCGGGGTAACGGCTCGTCACGGTCTGGGACACGAGCCCATCGAGCGAGTCTGCTTTTCGCGCCACCTTGAGCAGGCGATTCTCAAGCCCCTCGCCCATGCCGAGCACGGCGCGCAGGCTCTTTGCGCGCGCTGTGATGAGGGACGCGAGCAGCGGGCAAAAGAGCCGCTCCTCGTCCGCGATACGGTTCGGCGTGGATTCGCGCAGCGCCGTATAGACGGGCGCGGGAACGGCTGCCTGCACGGCCGCCCAGTCCGGCTGCGCGGCGCGCACGGCATGGCGTATCGCGCTGCCGCTCGCCATCGCGCCCGCGCTCCCGTCTGCGGCATTTCGGATCGCGATGGTGCCGTGGGATGCGCCGTGCCGCGCGATGAGGATCGGCACGAGCGGCAAAGAGAACGCGGCGCACGCGCGCAGGTACTCGACTGCGAGGATATTATTCGGTGCACGGAGCAATGCGCGCGGAATCCGTGCCGCTTCCTCAAGCGCCTCTGCGAGTGCCCGGGCGTACGCGTTTCCATCCTGCATGTGCGCGTGCAATATCGCCTGTACCTGCGGTGAAAAAGCCGCCTCCGACGCCCGTTTGAGCAGGGGGAGATCGTCACATTCCGCGCCGAACGCGAACGCATCGACGATGCCGAGTGCCCCGAAAAGCCGCAGTGCGCCGCGCGCGAAATCCTGCGCGCTGCGGCAGGCGAATACGAACGGCAGTTCCAGCACGAGATCGACGCCGCCGCGCACGGCAAGCCCTGCCCGCTGCCACTTATCCAGGAGAGCCGCCTCGCCGCGCTGCGTGTAGCTGCCGCTCATGACGGCGACGATGGCCGCATGTGGGCATCGTTCGCGCACGGCGCGAATCTGCCATGCATGGCCATTGTGGAACGGATTGTACTCCGCCACGATACCGACTGCGCGTGCGCTCATTTCCATCGCGTCCCCTCCCATTCGGCGAATTGCCTGTCCTATTTCCATTATACCATGAAGCTTTCCCGCATAATCGAAATTTATTTCCGCATCAAAAGACCATATTGCACAAAAATGCGGCGCATCCCGTACGCAGGGAAGCGCCGCATTCCGGTTCAGCAAGGGACGGCTGCGCGCGGCGCAACCGCCTTTTGCCAAACGATTCCTCAGCGGGAAATCTTAGTGGTAAACGGCCACGTCATCCAGCGCATGGACGTGATAGCTCTTCTTCACCTGCACGGACTGCCCGCCGGTGAAGACCACGAGACATACATCGCTCGGTGCATGTGCGCGGATGTAATCGAGATCCACCTGCATGAGCTTGTCGCCTTTCTTGACCTTCTGCCCGTTTTGGACGAAGACCTCGAAGCCCTGCCCGCCGAGCTTGACCGTATCCACGCCGTAATGAATGAGATACTCCGTGCCGTCTACCGCCTTCATGCCGATAGCGTGCTTCGTGTCAAAGACGAACATCACTTCCCCGTCCGTCGGCGCGACGACGGCGCCATCGGCAGGTGCGACGAAGAATCCGTCCCCCATCATCTTGCCGGCGAAGCCATCGTCTGGCGCCTCCGTGATGGGATGCACCGTGCCGTTTGCAGGCGAGGCAAACGGCTTGCCTTCCGTCGTAGGCTTCGCTTCCGCCGCAGGCGCTTCCGGCTCTGCTTCTGCAAGCGGTCCGGGCGCCTTTTTCGCATCGTCCGGCTCGACCTCCGGCGCGGTCTCGAGATACTCCTCCAGATTGGACTTGATGACCGCGACCTTCGGGCCGTAGATGACCTGCACGCCCGTGCCCTTGACGATGACGCCTGCCGCGCCCGTAGCCTTTAAGAGCGTTTGGTCAACCAAGGAGGAATCCGCCACGGAGCAGCGGAGCCGCGTTGCGCAGCAATCCACCGATGTGATATTGCGTTTGCTGCCGAGCGCCTTTGCAATGCACCGGCTCACCTCGTCGCCGCCGATCGCTCCGGTGGATTCATGCTGCGCCGCCTTGCGGGCATTGACATCGGCTTTCGTGTAGAGCTTCGTCTCCTCATCGTCGTCCTCACGGCCCGGCGTCTTGAAGTCGAACTTCTGGATAAGAAAGCGGAATGCCGCATAGTAAAGGAAGAAGTAGACAATGCCGACCGGAATGAGCAGCATCCAGCTCGTCTTGTCGTTGCCCTGCAGGATGCCGAAGATAAAGAGATCGAGCAAGCCGCCCGAGAACGTCAGTCCTACCGCCACGCCCAGCATATGCGCGATCATGTAGGCCGCACCGGCTAGGATCACCTGCACGCCGAAAAGCACCGGCGCAACGAAGAGGAAGCTGAACTCAATCGGCTCGGTAATGCCGGTGAGCATGGACGTCAGCGCCGCCGACAACAAGAGACCGCCCGCGACCTTCTTCTTTTCGGGGCGCGCACAGTGATACATGGCGAGCGCCGCGCCCGGAAGGCCGAAGATCATGAAGATGAACTCGCCGGAGAAATACCGCGTCGCATCGGCACTGAAATGCGTAACGTTCGGCGAAGCGAGCTGCGCGAAGAAGATATTCTGACCGCCTTGGATCAGTTGCCCGTCCACCATCATGGAACCGCCGACACCCGTCTGCCAAAACGGCAAGTAGAACACATGGTGAAGCCCGAATGGGATCAGGGCGCGTTTAATGATACCGAAAATGAGCGTGCCGACGTAGCCCGTTCCCGTCACAAGGCTGCCGAGGGCGAATATGCCCTGCTGCACCACCGGCCAAATGAAGGTCATGGCGATGCCGACAAAGAGGAAGACCACCGTTGAAACGATGGGGATGAAACGCGAACCGCCGAAGAAAGAAAGCGCGTCCGGCAATACGATCTTATGATAGCGATTGTGCAGCCACGCCACGCCGATGCCGACGATGATGCCGCCGAACACGCCCATCTGCAGGGACA
>PPYE01107068.1_pt1 | contig 29273 bp, 22 predicted proteins | sample 1559881 | NCBI WGS metagenome assembly PPYE01 (sample SAMN08240022, study PRJNA423297) | Human gut metagenome, whole genome shotgun sequencing project. | reverse complement strand
TATCTGCCACGGCAACATCTGCCGCAGCCCGATGGCGGAGTATATTTTCCGCGACATGGTGCAGCGGCAGGGGCTGGCGGAGCGGTTTCACATCGCCTCGGCGGCGACGAGCCGCGAGGAGATCGGCAGCGACTTGCTGCGCAGGCCCATGCGGATGAGCGCCCGGGCGCACAGCTCGTTGACCGTGATATCGTCAAACGTCTCCTCGGCCATCAGCGCCTCGAACGCCGCCATGAGCGCACTATAGGTTTTCTGCACGCGCAGATCTTTCTTTTTTCCCATGATGCCGCACTCCTTTACGCCCATCGTATCATATCGAACAAACGACACGAGCGGAACAAACAATAAATATCTTGCACTTTCACGATACCTGACATTTGTAATTTATCATGTTTCAGCTTATTTTTCTGTTATCAAAAAGTCAACCCCCGCGTTTTTGTCGGGGTAAGGAGTGGTGATCCCATTATGAATCAGAAACCGTCCCCGCTGCACCGTGCATCGGAATGGATCGTCGACCATTACCGGCTGTTTTTCGTCGTCTTTGCCGTGCTGCTGGCCTTTTCTGCGGTCGCGTCCGGCTGGGTGAAGGTCGAAAACGACGTTGCGGCCTATCTGCCGGCCGATTCCGAGACGCGGCAGGGGCTGGACATCATGGAGCAGGAGTTCCAGACCTACGGGTTGGCGAAGATCCTCCTGCGCGACACGGACGCGGACGCCGCCGCGGCCACGGCGGAGCAGATCCGCGCGGTCGACGGGGTGGACAGCTGCACGTACACGATGAACGATACGGGCAGCGCGCTGCTGAGCGTCAGCCTGTCGGATCTGGAGGGGTCGGACACGTGCGCGCAGACCGTGCAGGCCCTGCGCGACCTGCTCGACGGCAGCGGCGCGTACATTTATTCCGCCGAGGGCTACAGCATCTCCGATCAGATCAACGGCGAGGTGCGCGGCCTGCTCGTCATCGTGGCGATCATCCTCGTCACGGTGCTCACGTTCACGTCCTCGACGTATGCCGAGGTGCCCATCCTGCTCATCACGTTCCTCGCGGCGGCGCTCATCAACAAGGGCACGAACTTCGTTTTCGGCACGATCTCGTTCGTGTCCAACGCTGTGGCCATCCTGCTGCAGCTGGCCATGTCGGTGGACTACGCCATCATTTTCTGCAACCGCTACAAGCAGGCGCATGAGACGCTGCCGGTGCGCGAGGCAGTCATCGAGTCGCTGGAGAAATCCATTACCGTCATCAGCTCCTCGAGCCTGACGACCATTGCGGGCCTCGTCGCCATGACGTTCATGAAGTTCGGCCTCGGGCGCGACCTCGGCATCGTGCTCATCAAGGCGATCTTGATCAGCATGCTGACGGTGTTCCTGCTCATGCCGGGGCTGCTGCTCAAGCTCGGCCCGGCCATGGATAAGACGAAGCACCGCAACTTCGTGCCGAAGATCTCGGGCGTCGGCCGTCTCGCGTGGTGGACGCGCCGCGTGGTGCCGCTGGTGTTCGCGGCCGTGCTCGTCGTGGCGTGCATCGGCGCCAACCGCGTGAGCTATGTTTACAGCGAAGCGCCGCTCAAAACGCACAACGCGGACGCCAACCGCACCGCGTCGCAGGCGATCACGGATGATTTCGGCGACGAGACGGTGCTGGCCGTCGTCGTCCCGGCCGGGGATTATACCCGGGAGGCCGCGCTGCTCGACGCCCTCTCGGCTCTGCCGGAGGTCAAGAGCGCCGTCGGCATTGCGGGCACGGAGGCGGCCGGCGGCTACCGGCTGGCGGACGCGGTCGATTACCGGACGTTCGCGCAGCTCAGCGACGTGGACAGCACGAGCGCGCAGGCGCTCTTCGCGCTCTACGCGGCCGAAAACGGCGCCGCACAGACGGCCGCGCAGGATCTGAGCGGCTATCAGGTGCCGCTGCTGAAGCTGTTTGAGTTCCTGAATGACAAGATCGCCGACGGCACCGTCACGCTCAGCGATCAGCTCGCGCGCGCCAGCGCACAGCTCGAGGGCACGTCGTACCACCGGCTCGTGCTCACGCTTGCCGCGGCCTCGGACGGGGAGGAGACGTTTGCCCTGCTTGACCGCATCCACGCCGTCGTGCACCAGTACTACCCCACCGACAGCTATCTCGTCGGCGACGCCATGTCCGCCTACGGGTCCGAGCAAACGTTCACGCAGGACAACGTCATGGTCAGCGCCATGTCCATCCTCATGGTCATGCTCGTGCTGCTGTTCACGTTCCGCTCGCTCGGTATGCCCATTTTGCTCACGCTCGTCATTCAGGGCAGCATCTGGATCAACTTCGGCATCACGGTGCTCACGGGCGAGTATGTGCTCTTCATGGTCTATCTCGTGGCCAGCGCCATTCAGATGGGCTGCAACGTGGACTATGCGATCGTCGTCGCCTCGCACTATACCGAGGCGCGCGCCGATCAGGGCCCGCGCGAGGCCATGATCACGGCGCTGAACCTCGCCTTCCCGACCATCATCACATCCGGCACGATGCTCATCTCCGCCGGCCTGCTCATCGGCGCGCGCGTCTCGTCCGGCGCGGTGGCCGGCATGGGCCGGTTCGTGGGTGTCGGGTCGCTCATTACGGTGTTTCTCGTGCTGTTCGTGCTGCCGCAGCTTCTGCTGCTGGGCGATACCTTCGTGCGCCGGACTGCGCTGCCTGCGCAGCGCCGCCTGCCGCTGCCCTCGGCGAGCCGCGCGGCCCGCTGGGTGCTGCTTGCGGCGGCCGTGTTCGTCATGGCCGTGTCGCCGTGGAGCGCTGTGCGCACGCAGCAGGAGCGGGCCGACCGCGTGGAGGCTGACACGCAGCTGTGCGACAGCGCCCGCTCGCTCGGCGAATTGGCGGCCTCGCTCGGCGCGCAGCAGGAGACGTATGACGCGCTCAAGCTCTCGTTTGCCACGGGCGTCGTGACGGATAACGTCGGCCAGAGCCAGCTTCAGAGCGGGCAGGCGGAGTATGACGCCGGCAGCGAGAAGCTCACCGCGGCCAAAGCGCAGTATGCCGCCGGGCAGGCGCAGCTCGAGCAGGGCAAGGCCGACTACGCCGCCGGGCAGGAGAAACTTGCCGCGGCGAAGGAGGAATACGCCGCCGGACAGGCGCAGCTGGCTAAGATCCAGCCGGTGTACGACGCGGTGCACCCGGCCTACCAGCGTTATCTCGACCGGCAGGCGGAGTATGACGCGGCGGTCGCAAGCGGCGACCTGGCCAAGGCCGCGCTGCTCTGGCCGGGTGTGACGGCGCAAAAGCAGCTCTATGAGACGCAGCTGCTCGGCACGGGGTACTCCATCGAGTCGCTCGTGCAGGCGTATGAGGCCGGGCAGGCAAAGCTCTCTGAGGGCGCGGTGCAGATCGCCGCGGCGGAGCAGCAGCTGCAGGATGCACAGGTGCAGCTCGTCGCCGGGCAGCAGGCGCTCGACGCTGCGGCGGCCGAGATCGCAGCCGGGCAGAGCAAGCTCGACACGGCGGCGGGCACGCTGGCCTCCGGCCGTCAGACACTGGCGGCGAACCGGCAGCAGCTGGCGCAGGATCTCGCAGAGCTCGCCCCGTATGAGGACGACACCGAGCGGCTGGAGCAGGGCATCGCCGTGCTCATGCAGGACGAGACGCTGCGCACACGGGCAGGCGCGTCTGCGAGCTATGGCGACATCTGCGCGCTCGCGCAGGATCTCTACGCGGCGGATATGGACACCGCGCGCACGGAAGCGGCGGTCTGGACGGGCATCTGCATCGTGCTGTTCGCGGCCGGTGCGCTCGCGCTCACAGGCGTGTGCCTCGGCCACCGGAGAGGAAAGGCCATGGCGTGGTGCACGGCGCTGGCGGCGATCCTGTCCGTCGGCTGCCTGATCGCCATGCTGGCCGCCGGTCACGGCGCGCTGCGCACGCTGTGTATCTGCCACGGCAACATCTGCCGCAGCCCGATGGCGGAGTATATTTTCCGCGACATGGTGCAGCGGCAGGGGCTGGCGCAGCGGTTTCACATCGCCTCGGCGGCGACCAGCCGCGAGGAGATCGGCAACGACGTCTACCCGCCCGCACGCGCCGAGCTGCGCGCGCACGGCGTCCCCGTCGGTCACCGCGCCGCCGTGCAGGTCACGCCGCGCGACTACGACGCCTATGACTGGCTGCTGACGATGGACGAAAACAACGCGCGCAACCTCCGGCGCATCCTCCCGCACGACCCGGACGGAAAGATCCGAGCGCTGCTGTCGTTCGCGGGGGAGCAGCGCGGCATCGCCGACCCGTGGTACACCGATGATTTCGGCGCGGCGTATGCCGACATCGTGCGCGGCTGCACGGCGTTTCTGGAGCACCTGCGCCGCAGCGGAGCGGTTTAGCGCTCGCCGCCGGCGGTGATGAAAATGCGCGCCGCGTCGCAAAAATTTGTGGAGAAATCCCTTTGAAATTTGCAGTCACCTCTGCTATAATCAGCATACAGCGTGTGGCGTTTGCGCGTAAATCCAGTTGCAGAGCGGCCACGCGCTTTTTTGCGCACAGAAAAGCGCGGCAAACTTCATAGGCAGATCGTGTAGCAGAAATGCGTAAGTCCGGATGAATGGGACTTGCGCATTTTTTGTTTTTCGGAAAGAAGGAGATATTTTGGACACAGGAAATCAGTTTTTGGGGACGGAGCGTATTGGAAAGCTCATGCGGCAGTACGCCATCCCCTGCATCATTTCGCTGCTGGTGGGTGCGCTCTATAACATTGTTGACCAGATCTTCATCGCCAACGCCGGTTACCTCGGCTCTTACGGCAACGCGGCCAATACGGTCGTGTTCCCGCTGACCGTCGTGGCACTGGCCATCGCCGTCATGATCGGCGACGGCTGCTGCGCCTTTGTCAGCATGGCGCTGGGCAGAAACGAGGTAGACAAGGCCAGGCGCAGTGTCGGCAACGCGGTGGTGTTAAGTATCGCCGGCAGTTTTGTCCTGACGGCGATATATCTCGTTTTTGCAGACGGGATCATCGCCATGTTCGGCGGCACGGTGAATGAGGAGACTTTCCACCACGCACAGGAGTACTTCTTCTATATCACGCTGGGCATCCCGTTTTATATGTTCGGGCAGGCCATGAACCCCGTCATCCGCGCCGACGGCAATCCCAAGTTCGCCATGATCTCCACATTAGCAGGCGCTGTTATCAACATCATCCTCGACCCTATTTTCATCTTCGTATTCAAATGGGGCATGATGGGTGCAGCCGTTGCCACGGTCATCGGGCAGGTGGCGACGGCGCTGCTCGCCGTGTGGTATCTGCTGCACATGAAGGTCATCCGCCCGGCCAAGACCGACTATGCCCTGAGCGGCAGCGTCTGCGGCCGGATGCTGACGCTGGGTATCACGAGCTTCCTGTCCCAGATCAGCCTCGTGGCGGCGATGGCGGCCATCAACAATATGCTGCGCAAATACGGCGCGCTGGACGCTGTGTTCGGACAGGAGCAGTACGCGCAGATCCCCATGGCGGTGGTCGGCATCGTGATGAAGTTCTTCCAGATCGTCATCTCCATCGTGGTCGGCATGGCGGCGGGCTGCATCCCCATCGTGGGCTACAACATGGGCGCGGGCAAGACGCTGCGCGTGCGCGATCTGTTCACCAGACTGCTGGTGGCCGAGGCGCTGGTCGGCGCGGCGGCGCTTGTGCTGGCAGAGGGCTTTCCCCGGCAGCTCATCGCCATTTTCGGCGCGGCCAACGAGAGCAGCTACTACACCGCGTTTGCCGTCAAGGCGTTCCGCACGTATCTGTGCATGATGATCCTCGCCTGCGTCAACAAGGCGTGCTTCATCTTCTTGCAGGCAGTCGGCAAGGCACTGGCCTCCACGCTGCTGTCCATGTTCCGTGAGGTGGTGTTCGGCGTGGGCTTTGCCCTGCTGCTGCCGGTGTTCTTCGGCCTGGACGGCGTGCTGTATTCCATGCCGGTGTCGGACATCCTGACTTTTGTCATCTCGGCGATCATCATCATGAAAACCTATCGGGAATGGAATGTGGAAGGAGTGCAGAACGCATGAAAAACAGAATCATCACCATCAGCCGCGAATTCGGCAGCGGCGGGCGCACCATCGGCAAAAAGACGGCGGAAAAGATGGGCATTCCCTGCTATGACGCCGAGATCATTCAGACGATGGCGCAGGAGACCGGCTTCGCGCCGGACTATGTGCAGGAGGCGGGGGAGTACGCCCCCGGCGGCTTCCTGTCCTCCGCCTTTTCCAGCCGGATGTTCGGACCGACCAACGAGGACATTCTCTGGGAGCGCCAGTACAAGGTCATTACGGACCTTGCCGCAAAAGGCCCCTGCGTCATCGTGGGCCGCTGCGCAGACTACATCCTGCAGGACACGGCCGACTGTCTGAAGGTCTTTATCCATGCGGACATGGCATTCCGTGCCAAGCGCATCGTGGAGGTCTACGGCGAGCGGGAGCAGTCCCCGGAGGAGCGCCTGCGGGATAAGGACAAGCGCCGCGCCGCCTACCACCGCTTCTACACCAACATGAAGTGGGGCTATGCGCAGAATTATCACCTGACGCTCGACAGCGGCGTCGTCGGCATCGACAGATGCGCGGACATCATTGCGCAGCTGTATTGAGACAAGAAAAAGTGGCCGGCTGCCATGAGCAGCCGGCCACTTTTTGTATTCACAGGGCTCTTCGGTAGGTTGCTCTCGTCAGAAAAACCGCCGCGGCGCACGCCCCGGCCGGGGCGGTCATTCCTGTTTATGGCGCGATATCCGGGAGCGAAAGGCCAAGTCTTTCGGCCAGCCCGGCCAGATAGCGGACGTGGCCGTCATCCGCGCCGCGGATGGTGAAATATCCGGATTTGTCGGCCGTGATGTTCTGCCCGCGGCAGACCACCCGCTCCCCTTTTTGCAAATAAACCTGCTTGCCATGGACTTTGTCGTGCTGGTATGCACGCACAGCGTTCACATAGTATTGGGCGAACAGCGCCTGTGCTTTTTCCAAGTCGCCCAGATGGCCGCAGATCATTACTTCGTCGAGCAGGATCAGCTGTCGGCCCATCACATCGAAGTGCGGATAGTCACGCCGGTGTGCGAGGATCGCCTCCCGGGAGGACAGCACGTCATAGACAGGCAGCACCTTTGTCAGCACATCGGGCAGGATCTGCTTCAAGAGCTGGGACGGCTGCTCTCGCAGGTCAAAGCACAGCTCCTGCCTGCCGTCAATGCTCCCGAGGCGGGAGCGCAGGGTGCAATTGTATTCGTGGTAATACCGCTTCAGCGGCGACGGGGAAAAGGTGCGCTCGTCGCATTCCGGTATGCGGATGCCGAGATTGACCCACATTTGCTGTGCGGGGCCCGCGGACGGCAAACCGCACTGGAAGTGGATGATCTGCGACAGGTCGCCGGAAACAAAGCGGTGCAGTGTCCGCCCGTATTTCCGGAAGCCGAGCGGCTTGAGCTGCGTGTAGACGGCGGCCTCGATCTTGTCAATACACATGGCTGCTTCTGTTTTTTCGTTCATGTTCGTTCTCTCTGGCGAAATTGCACTTTCATTCAAAACCGCCCGAAAGGCTGTGCCCTCCGGGCGGCTTTGCGCACATGTTGCGGCAGTTACACCGCCCAGCGGCGGCGGTCAAAGAGCGCGAGCGTCATGGCGATGGCGGCGGCGAAAAACACCAGCGCCGGCCACGGCAGACCCAGCACCCGCGGCAGCGGGGCGAGACACGTGATGGCCGCGCAAAACAGCAGCGAGCAGTCCAGCAGCGCGAAGATGAGCCGGCCCAGCAGCTTCGAGTGCGCGGCGCGCGCCGCATCCGACCACGATTTTTTCACGTTCACGGTCAGCTGCCCGGCGTTGGCCTTGCCGAAAAACTCCGACAGCTGCGCCGGCAGCACCGTGAGCTTCTCGCCGGAGCGGGCGAGCTGCTGCGCAAGCGTTTTGACCTTCTTTTCAATGTGCTCGCGGCTCAGGGCGGTGTTCCTGACATACTCCGCCACGATCTCGATGACGTTTGCGTCCGGCGACACGCTCGTGAGCATACCCTGAATGACGAGCAGGCTGCGCCCGAGCATCGTCAGCGAGCCGGGCACGGACACGCCGTATTCGTTGAGGATCTGCACGAACTCGTCCACCAGCACGCCCATGTCCATGTCGGCCATCGGCATGGCCTCGTACTTGTGCAGGAAGATGCCGATGCGCTCGGTGAGCGCCTGCCGGTCGGGCATGCGCGTATATTGGCCGAGCGAGAGCAGCGTGTCCGTGAGCGCGGGCACATCCTGCTCGTAGATCGTGCGGATGATGCCCATGTACAGCTCCGCCTCGCGCGGGCTGATGCGCCCCATCATGCCGAGGTCGAGCCAGACGATCTTCCCGTCCTGCACGCGGATGTTGCCGGGGTGCGGATCGGCGTGGAAGAAGCGGTAGACCGTGATCTGGCGGATATAGTTGTGCACGAGCTTGACGGCGATCTCGTTGAGGTCGTAGCCGTCGGCGCGCAGACCGGCGGCGTCGTCGATCTGGTGACCGCCGATGTATTGCATGACGAGCACGTTCTTCGTGCACCACTTCGGGTACGTGGCCGGGCAGTCGGCGTAGGCCACGCCGTCGTTGAGCCGCTTGAATTCGGCGATGTTGTCCGCCTCGATCGTGAAGTCGAGCTCCTGCTGCACGGTGCGCCAGATCTCGTCGAGCACGGCGTGAAAGTCCAGCGCGCTTGCAAGCGGCGTGTACTTGAGCAGCACGGCGGCGCGCTTGAGCAGGCGCACGTCGCGGCTCATGATCTCATACAGGTCGGGGCGCTGCACCTTCACGACGACGCGCTGGCCGTCGGTCAGGGTCGCTGCGTGCACCTGCGCGATCGAGGCCGAGCCGAGCGGCCGGATGCCGATGTCGGAAAAGACCTCCCGCCACGGGCGGGCGTAGGCCTGCATGAGGATGCGCTCTACCTCGGTCAGCGGCATGGGCGTCACGTCCGTGCGCAGCGTCTCGAGCGCGAGGCAGTATTCTTTGGGCAGAATGTCCGAACGCATGGACAAAATTTGTCCGAATTTGACAAACGTTGGTCCGAGGTCCACAAAAATATCGCGCACCTTCTCCGGCGTCAGCCCCTGAACGAGGTGATGCTTTTGCAGTATGGCGAAGATCTCGGCGAAGCGCTTGGCCTCGTCGAGCTGCGCGGCGGGGCCGGCCATCAGTCTGCTTCCTTCTTGGCCAGCAGCTTTTGCAGCAGCGCCTCGCGCTCGTCGGCGCTCATGGCGTCCACGTCCACGGCGGGCTTTTCGTCCGCGTCTCTGGCGGCGGCCTGCTTGCAGGTGCGCTTGAGCTCCTCGTTGAGCACGCGCCCCTTCTCCACGGTCACTTCGCCGCGCGCGACGCACTCGTCGAGCAGCTTGCCGAGCTTTTCGCAGCCGAGGTCGGCCGCGCCCACGGAGGCGACGATCAGCTTGCGCAGATAGCTTTCAATAGAATCCATAATCTATACACTCCTTATCTTATCTTGTGCACTTTGCGGTATCGTATGCCCGGTCCCGGGCGGGAATCACGAGTTGGCGCCGGCCGCGGCGGCCGCGTCGAGCAGCGCCATGACCCGGCGGTAAAACATCCGTGTGCGCACGACGCCGGTGTTCATCACGCCGCCGATCGCGGCCAGATGGTCGAGATTCTCGACCGGCAGCACCTGCCACACGCCGCGCTGCGGCGTCTGATCGGGCGCGAAGTCCGTGTGCGGTGCGCCGCCGGGATAGTGGGCGGAGACGGTGTTGACGAGCCCGTCGTTCGGCAGCCAGTCGGACGGCACGGCGCCGCCCGCGCGCCCCATCGCGGTCGAAAACGGCCAGAGCAGCGGCGTCATGGCCGTGTCGGGCTTCTGGTCGTGCGTGAGCAGACGCGGCAGCGTCCGGCAGCAGGGGATGGAGAAATACCAGGCGTCCGGCAGTGTGTCGATGCGCGCATTGAGCGCGCGCGCACCGGCGCAGCGCAGGTCGTCAAAGGCGTTGTCGCCCGCCGGGAGCGGGTTTTGCGCCAGCATCCGCAGCGCGGCCGTCGTGATCGGCTCGTCCGGGTCGCGGCGGATGCCGAACTGGTCGAGCCGGAAGTCATATACGTCCTTGAATGCCGAGATGCCGAGCGCGCGCGCCGCGCCGAGAAACAGCGTCGAGAGCGCATTCGCAGCATCCGGCTGCACGTCGAGAAGTGTCGAACCGTCGTGCGGTGCGGCGATGGCCACCAGCGCGTGCACCCAGCCGGTCCTGCCGCCGGTGAACAGCGGCGAAGGCGTCTCGCCCGCGGCCTCGGCCGCCTGCACCTCCTCGGGGCAGCCGTGCGCGAGCAGCTGCATGAGCAGCCGCGCCGTCGCGCCGCCGAAGCTGTGCCCGACGAGATCGACGGGCTTGTCCGCGCCCCAGCCGGGCACAAGCGGCGCGGGATATGCCGTGCCGAAGCGCGCGTGACCGAAGCGCTGCGCGTGCGCGATGCCGTAGTCGGCTCTGCCGCCGGTGAGCGCGGCGTAGAGCTCACACGCGCGGTCCCACGCGCTCGAGATGATGCCGACCGAGGCCGCGCGGCAGTCATACCCGCAGCGGTTGAGATAGCCGAGCACGTCGCCCGCCGCAAGCCCCCAGTAGGGCACGGCGCGGTAGAGCGCGTCCTGTGCGCCCCAGCCCAGCAGCCCGTGCACGAACACGGTCGGGTGCGCGCCGCGCCCGCCGGGCGGTGCGTCCGGCAGCAGGCATTCGCCTACCTCCAGCGCCTGCTGCAGCAGCTCCTGCGGTGTTTTCATGGCGCGCCTCCTTCCGGGAGAAAATCCTGTTCTTAATATAGCACACCGGCCGGAGAGCGTCAATGCTGCGCCGGGCGGAAACAAAACGCCGAAAACAAAGCGGAGAGCGCAGCGGGAAATTGTGCGAAATGCTAAAAGTGAAGTTTTTTGCCAAATGCGCTTGACTTCAGCAGCTAAAAGCGCTAAAGTAGGCACATCTTCACTACAGGAGGCCGCAATCATGCGTCTGGTCCGATTTGCAAGCGCATATTCCTACTATTACTTTATCGAGGGTAATAGTCGTTTGTGCTGCGATCATACCAGAACCATCTGAGACTTCCCGGTCCGGTTTTGACAAGGCTGCACAGACGACTGTGTGGCTTTTTTCTTTGCCGGAACTTACATTTAGGAGGAGAAAACACATGAACATCAAAAAACTCACTGCTCTGCTCTGCGCCGTGGTTATGGTGCTGTCGCTGGCCGCCTGCGGCGGCAGCGGCGACAAGGCCGAGAATAAGCACTACACCGTCGGCATCTGCCAGCTTGTGCAGCACGACGCGCTCGACGCGGCCACCAAGGGCTTCCGCGATGCGATCACCGACGCGCTCGGCGCCGACAACGTCACCTTCGACGAGCAGAATGCCGCCGGTGACAGCGCCACCTGCGCCACCATCTGCAACGGCTTCGTGTCCAGCGGCGTGGATCTGATCCTTGCCAACGCGACCGGCGCGCTGCAGGCTGCGGCCGCGGCCACGAAGGACATCCCGATCCTCGGCACGGCCGTCACGGAGTACGGCGTTGCGCTCGGCATCGACAACTTCTCCGGCACGGTCGGCGGCAACATCTCCGGCACGTCCGACCTCGCGCCGCTCGATCAGCAGGCGGCCATGATCACGGAGCTGTTCCCGGACGCCAAGAACGTCGGCATCATCTACTGCTCCGGCGAGCCGAACTCCGTCTACCAGGCGGACGTCGTCAAGGCTGCGCTTGAAAAGGCCGGCTGCACCGTCACCATCTACACCTTCGCGGATACGAACGACGTCGTCTCCGTCACCGGCACGGCGAGCGACGCCAACGACGTCCTCTACGTCCCGACCGACAACACCGCCGCCTCCTGCGCCGAGGCCATCAAGGGCGCTGCCACGAAGCCCATCGTCGCCGGCGAGGAGGGCATCTGCAAGGGCTGCGGCGTTGCGACGCTGTCCATCGACTACTACGAGCTCGGCCGCACCACCGGCGAGATGGCCGTGAAGATCCTCAAGGGCGAGGCCGATATCTCCACCATGGCCATCGAGTACTACCCGAACCCGGTCAAGAAGTACAATCCCGAGATGGCCAGCCTCTACAACGTCACCATCCCGAGCGACTACGCGGCCATCGGCTGATTTTCAACACGATTCCCGGCTCCCTGCCGCAGTTTCTGCGGCAGGGATACTCCACACTATGAGGTAATGATATGAATTCACTGGTTCTTGCGTCCCTGAGCCTGCCGAATCTGGTTTCGCGTCTGCCCGGCGGCGTTGCCCAGGGCATCATCTGGGGCATCATGGCGCTGGGCGTGTACATCACGTTCCGCCTGCTCGACGTCGCCGATCTGACGGTCGACGGGTCATTCACCACGGGCGGCGCCGTGACGGTCGTGCTCATCGTCGCGGGCTGGCCGGCGTGGGCTGCGCTGCTGGTCGCCGTGGCTGCGGGCCTGCTCGCGGGCCTTGTGACCGGCCTGCTGCACACGAAGCTCGGCATCCCGGCCATTCTCGCCGGCATCCTGACGCAGTTTGCGCTCTACTCGATCAACCTGCGCATTATGAGCATGAAGGCCAACACCCCCGTCAACCCGGATAAGTACGACCTGTTTCTGACGCTGCGCAGCGTGCCCGGCGCGATCTGGAAGGGACTGCTGCTCGCGGCGGTGCTCATCGCGCTGCTGTACTGGTACTTCGGCACCGAGCAGGGCAGCGCCATCCGCTCCACCGGCGCCAACCCCGCCATGAGCCGCGCGCAGGGCATCAACATCGACGCCATGAAGGTGCTCGGCCTGTCGCTCTCCAACGGCATGGTCGCGCTCTCCGGCGGCCTGATGGCGCAGTATCAGGGCTTTGCCGACATCAACATGGGCCGCGGCGCGATTGTCATCGGCCTCGCCGCCGTCATCATCGGCGAGGTGCTGTGCGACGCCTTCTTCCGCAAGGGCTGCAACTTCTCGGTGCGTCTGGGCTTTGTCGTGCTCGGCGGCATCGTGTATTACCTCGTCATGGTGCTCATCCTCTGGCTCAAGCTCGACCCGAACGATCTCAAGCTCTTCACGGCCGTGATCGTGGCGGCGTTTCTGGCCGTGCCGTATCTCAAGGGACAGGCCAAGAGCTCGTTCCACCGTCTGAAGAAGGGAGGCAAGTGATATGCTGACACTGGACCATATCTCCAAGACCTTCAACCCCGGCACGATCAACGAAAAGCGGGCGCTCGACGGGCTGTTGCTGCACCTGAAGCCGGGCGATTTCGTGACCGTCATCGGCGGCAACGGCGCCGGAAAATCCACCATGCTCAACGCCGTCGCGGGCGTCTGGCCGGTGGACGACGGGCGCATCATCCTCGACGGCGTGGACGTGACCGCCATGCCGGAGTTTCACCGCGCGCAGTACATCGGCCGCGTGTTCCAGGACCCCATGATGGGCACGGCCGCGAACATGCAGATCGAGGAAAACCTTGCCCTCGCCGCGCGCCGCGGCAAAAAGCGCACCCTGCGCTGGGGCGTCACGAAGGCCGAGCGCGAGGAATACCACGAGCGGCTCAAGACCCTCGGCCTCGGGCTTGAGGATCGCATGACGGCGAAGGTCGGCCTGCTCTCCGGCGGCCAGCGTCAGGCGCTGACGCTGCTGATGGCCTCCCTGCAAAAGCCGAAGCTGCTGCTGCTCGACGAGCACACCGCGGCGCTCGACCCCGCGACGGCGGCCAAGGTGCTCGAGCTCTCGGACCGCATCGTGCGCGAAAACGAGCTGACCGCCATGATGATCACCCACAACATGAAAGACGCCATCGTGCACGGCAACCGCCTCATCATGATGAACGAGGGACGCATCATCCTCGACATCGAGGGTGCGGAAAAGCAGCGCCTGACCAAGCGCGACCTGCTCGAAAAGTTCGCCGAGGTCGCGGGCACGCAGGTCGAGTCCGACGAGGTGCTGCTGAGCTGATGCGTGCGTCTGCACGCGGGACATCCGAATATTCTGCCGCTCCGGCGCCGGTCGCGTACCGACGCCGGAGATTTTTTCTTCCGCTGGCTAAGATTTCCGCCCGCGCGGCAACTACCACGAAAACTACCAAATTTCGACCAGAAAGTTTGTGCAGTTTTTTTGCCCGAAAACACACACAAACACCGAAATTTATGATACCCTTTCCATGCGAATTTGTTATGTAAATTTGTTGTTTTGTTTTTTGAGGTTCAGGAGGAGAAAGGTTCGTGGTTTTCAGCAGCCTGTCGTTTTTGTTTTGCTTCTTCCCGGCGTTCTTGCTGGTGTACTATCTGACACCGTCGCGGCCGGCCGGCGCGCGCAATGCCGTGCTGCTGGTGGGGAGCAGCGTGTTTTATATCATCGGGCTGGACGGTCAGTGGGCGTATTTTGCGCTGCTGGCCGCATCGGTGCTGGTCAACTACGGGCTGGGTCTGGCCATCGTGCGCGACAAGCCGCGCGCGAAGCTGTGGCTCATCCTCGGCATCTGCTACAATTTCCTGTGGCTGTTCCTATTTAAATATCTCAACTTCGTGCTCACCGGCGTCAACGGTGCGCTCGGGCTCGTGTCCGGCGGCAAGGCGGCGATCCCGCTGCTGCGCTGGGCACTGCCGGTCGGCATCAGCTTCTACACGTTCTCGGCGGTGGGCTATCTCATGGACGTCTACCGCGGCACGGTCGCGCCGGAGCGCTCACTGCTCACGTTCGGCACGTACCTGACCATGTTCCCGAAGCTGGTCTCCGGCCCGATCGCGAGCTATACGGAGCTGCAGCCGGAGTTCGGCGCGCGCAATGTGTCGCTGCGTCAGGCGGTCGACGGGCTCAAGCTGTTTTTGTTCGGCATGGCGCTCAAGGTTTTGCTTGCCAACCAGCTCGGCGGCCTCTGGAGAGATGTGACCACCATTGGCTTCGAGAGCCTTTCGACGCCGCTTGCGTGGATGGCCGCGTTCGCGTATTCGTTCCAGCTCTATTTTGACTTCTGGGGCTACTCGCTCATGGCCATCGGCATCGGCCGGATGCTGGGCTTCCACATCCCGGAGAACTTCCGCTGCCCGTATCTGGCGCTGAGCATGACGGAGTTCTGGCGCCGCTGGCACATCACGCTCGGCACGTGGTTCCGCGAGTATCTGTATATCCCGCTCGGCGGCAGCCACTGCAGCCGCAAGCGCATGATCTTCAACCTCCTCGTCGTCTGGCTTGCGACCGGCCTCTGGCACGGCGCGCACCTGAACTTCCTGCTCTGGGGTCTGGGGCTGTTCGCGGTGCTGGTCGTGGAAAAGCTCTGGCTCAAGAAGTATCTCGACCGCTGGCCGATACTCGGGCACCTGTACATGCTCGTGCTCATCCCGGTGTCGTGGGCGGTGTTCTCCGTGTCGGACTTCGGGCAGCTGGGTGCGTATTTCGGCCGCCTGTTCCCGCTGTTTTCGCGCACGGCGGCGGCCTACCCGCTCGATTTTCTCAAGTACGGCAAGACCTACGGCGTGTTTCTCATCCTCGGCCTGCTGTGCTCGACGTCGCTGCCGGCGTATCTGTACCGGCGGTTCAAGAGCACGTGGGTCGGCGCGGTTATTCTGGCCGTGCTGTTCTGGCTGTGCCTGTACTGCCTGAGCAAGGGCATGAACGACCCCTTTATGTACTTCCGATTCTAAGGAGCGTAGACGCATGAAACGCATCAAACCGCAACATTTCCTCATCCTGCTGCTGGTGGCCGCGCTCGCGGCGGCGCCGTTTCTCATCCGCGGCCTGATCGACCGCAGTGACACCGGCAAGGAGCCGGCCGCCGCCGTCACCCCCACGCCGGAGACCACGGCCGAGCCCACGCCCACACCCGAGCCGACGCCGCTGCAGTTTACGACCGTGGACGCGTCTTATTTTGACGACGCGCTCTTCATCGGCGACTCGCGCACCGTCGGCATCGCCGAATACGGCAACCTGAAAAACGCGACCTATTTCGCCGACGTCGGTCTCAATGTCTATGTCGCGCCGACGAAGGCCGTCGCCGTGAAAAATGTCGGCACGGTCACGCTGCCGCAGCTTTTGAGCCAGAAGACCTTCGGCAAGGTCTACATCATGCTCGGCATCAACGAGCTCGGCAACGATCTGGATGACATCACGGCGAAGTTCTCGTCGCTGATCGACACCGTGCGCGCCGCGCAGCCGAACGCCATCGTCTATGTCGAGGCGAACCTGCACGTCGGCCCGTCGCGCTCGAGCACGGACGCGACGTTCAATAACCCCCGCATCAACCGCCTCAATGAGAAGCTCGCCGCGCTGGCCGACGGGAAGGACATCTTCTACATCGACATCAACGAGGTGTTCGACGACGAAAACGGCAACCTGCGCGCCGATGCCAGCGGCGACAGCACCCATGTCTACGCAAAGTACGATCTGGACTGGTGCGACTGGCTGTGCACGAAGGCGATCGTCCGCTGAATAAAGCAAAGGCCAGCCGGAAATCATTCCGGCTGGCCTTTGCTGTGACCGTGCGGTCACTGTGCTCTCTCATGGTCCTCTCTCGACGCGATGTGTGTCAGCGCTTGATGACGTACCACACGAATCCGGCGCAGGCAAGAGCCATACCGCCGCCGACTGCTGCAAAGATCATGTGTCTGCCTCCTTTCCCCCGAAAGCTCCGGCCGGTGTCCGGCCGGGGCAACAAAGTGACTTACCTTGAAGTTACTTCATTATAAGATGAACCCGCGCTAAGTTTCCGGAAAGACGCGGCAAAAACGGCACGCAGTCGTTAAGAAGGCGGAAAGAAATGGCCTTCCGCCGGAAAAGACGGTCGCACGCGGGCGCACATTGTGCTATGCTGAACGTGGGAGCGGAGACCAAACAACGAGAGGGACAAAGAGGGGTGCTTATGCAAAGAGCGAGCAAACGCGCGCCGCAGTGGCTGCGCGATCTGGGTGTTTTCATTCTTGTCATGGGCGGCGCGGTCGGCGTCTGTATGCTGCTGTCGGCGTGCTATGACGACAACAATCCGTTTGCCACGTCGGTGTTCATTCTGGCGGTGGTGCTCATCTCGCGCTTTACCAACGGCTATCTGCCCGGCGTGCTGGCGGCGGCGGTCGGTGTGGTGGGCGTGAACTATCTGTTTACCTACCCGTTTCATGAGTTCAATCTCTCCATCGACGGCTACCCGCTGACGTTTGCGGTCATGCTGGTCGTGAGCGTGCTCGTGAGCACCCTCACCACGCAGATCAAGCGGCAGGAGCAGCTGCGCTACGAGGCGGAAAAGGACCGCATGCGCGCCAATCTTCTGCGCAGCGTCTCGCACGATATCCGCACGCCGCTCGCGGCGATCATGGGCCTGAGTGCAACGGTCGAGGAGGGCGAAACGCTCTCGGACGAAGGGCGCGGCATGGTCGAGGAGATCCGCCAGAACGCGCAGTGGCTGCTGCACCTGTCGGAAAACATCCTGTCCGTCACGCGCTTCAGCGAGGAGGGCGTCGTCATCGAGAAGTCGGACGAGGTCGTCGAGGAGATCGTCGGCAGCGCCATCCGGCGCTTTCGCAAAAACTGCGCCACGGACATCCCCATCGCGGTCACAAAGCCGGAGGAGATCCTGCTCGTGCCGATGGACGCCACGCTCATTGAGCAGGTGCTGCTGAATCTGCTGGAAAACGTCGCCCGGCACAGCCCGTCGGCGACGGAGATCTTCATCGAGATCCGCGACGAGGGCAGCCGCGTCTGGCTGACCGTGGCGGACAACGGCGACGGAATCCCGCCGCAGCTGCTCGGCGTGCTCTTTGACGGCTATCTGCCGCTCGGCGCGGTGGAAGCGTCCGACCGCAGCCGGCACATGGGCATCGGCCTGAGCGTCTGCCGCGCGATCGTGCGCGCGCACGGCGGGGAGATCTATGCAAGAAATCGAGTCGGCGGCGGCGCGGAATTCCGCTTCTGGCTGCCGGCGGAGGAGGGACACACATGATCCGCAACAAAATCATCATCGTCGAGGATGATCCCGGCATCAGCAAATATCTGCAGGCGGCGCTGCGCGGCCACGATTACGAGCCCATGCTCGCGACCGACGGCAAGACGGCGCTGGAGATGATCGCCTCGCACTGTCCGGATCTGCTGCTGCTGGATCTCGGCCTGCCGGATATGGACGGCAGCGAGATCATCCGCTCCGTCCGTTCGTGGAGCCGGATGCCGATCATCGTCATCTCGGCGCGCAGCGCGGAGCTCGATAAGGCCGCCGCGCTCGACATGGGGGCGGACGACTACCTCACCAAGCCCTTCGGCACGGTGGAGCTGCTGGCGCGCATCCGCACGGCGCTGCGCCACACGCGCACCGACGGCACGAGCGACGCGCTGGCCATGACGGGGGAGTACCGCGTGGGCGACCTGTGCGTGGACTACAACAAGCACCGCGTCTTTCTCGCCGGGAAGGACACGCACCTGACGCCGAACGAGTATAAGATCGTCGCCTTGCTCGGCCGCCACGCCGGACAGGTGCTCACGTATAAATTCATGATGAAAGAGCTCTGGGGTCCCGGCGTCGGCGGGGACAACAAGCTCCTGCGCGTGCACATGGCCAATATCCGCCGCAAGATCGAGCCGAACCCGGTCGAGCCGCAGTATATCTTCACCGAGGTCGGCGTCGGCTACCGCATGGCCGACAGTCACTGAGCCCGTATCGAGACAAAAATCGCCCGGAGCTGCTGCTCCGGGCGATTCTTTCGTGTTGCTGCGGCTCAGTCCGCCGTGATCGTGATGCTGCGGGAGATGGAACGGGCCATATCGTTGCCGCCGAGGATGTAGGCGGTCTGGCGGTACGTGCCGGGCTCGGTGGGCGCCTTGCTGCTGATGTACAGCCTGTGCGTGTCCGTCGTGCCGACATAGCGGTAGTGCACGCCGTCCTGATTGTGGCACGCTTCTCCGTCGCGCATGAGCGTGGCGCCGAGCGGGCTGCTCGCCAGCTCTCCGGTGGTGTAGGTCGTCTGGTCGTTATTCCAGACCAGGCTCGCGCCGCTGGCGCGCATCTTCACGACGAGCGTGCCCGTGCCGACGCCGGTCTTGTAGTTCGGGCTGGACGTGATCGCCGTCACGAGGTACATACCCGCGCGGTTCGGCGAGCCGATGGCCACGCGCGTGCTGTCAAACACGCCGGGGATCTTGTTGATCACCTTGAGCAGCTCCGTGAACGAGGAGATGTCGATGTTGAAGAGCTTCAGGAGCTTGGCGAGATCCTCCGTCGGCTTCTCAAGCTGCTGCAGCAGCGCGCGCAGCTCGCCGAGGGTCATGCCGTCGTTGAGGATGTCCGTGAGCGTCTTGCCGTAGAGGAGCTTGACGACCGGGTCGATCATTTTCAGTGCCTCCGGGGAGAGGATGCTCTCCGGCAGCTGCAGGTAGATCGCGCTCTTGACGTTGCTGGTCACGCCGCTGTAGACCTTGAAGATGGTGAAGTCGCCCTCCGGCTTCGTGGTGACGTACTGCTGCGTGGTCGGCTTCTCGTCATAGAAGATCGCGGCGGGCTTGACGTGCACGCGCACGAACGCCTTGTTCACCGTGAGCGTACCCTCGACCGCGTCGCAGCCGAGATAGTCGGCCGTGGTCGGGAAGCTCGCGCGGATCTGCTGGTTTTCACCGGCGCCGATGCTCGGCGCGGTGTAGTCGATGCCGAATTTCACCGTGCCGCCCTCGACCGGATACCAGTCATCGTGCGTCAGGAGCTTGCTTCTGCCGGTGCCGTAGTACTCGACGATCATGCTCTGGGCGGCGGCTTCCTTGCTCACGGTGGTCTGCGACCAGTCGATGAGCTTATCGAGGATCTGCGTGCGCATGGCGGCGGCGTCCTTCGTGTAGCTGAGGGAGACGCCCTCCTTGAGCACGATCTTCGCCTGCGTGCGCGCGTCTTTCAGCGTCACGGAGACGACGGTGTCCTCGCCGTTCACGGTGAGCTTGACGTTGTACGTGCCGGCGGTGATGGCATCGTGCCAATAAGCTCTGGCCCAGCCGCCTTCGAGCGGCGTGTAGTCTTCGAGGTACGGCCAGAGCTTTGCCTTCGACTCGTAGGTCACGGTCACGTCGCTGACGTCCGTGCCGGGCAGGACGGCGGTGACGATGGCGGCGCGCAGCGCGTCAAAGTCGATCTTGCCGTCGGCGGTATAGGTCATGTTGAGCGTGTAGGTGCCGGGCTCGTCCTCGGACGTGCCGGCCGCGGTGCTCGGCGCGGCATCCGGCGCGGTGTTGGTGTCGGTGTCCGGCGTCACGGTGGGATCAGTGCCCGGCGCGGCGTCCGGTGTCACGGACGGGGCTGCGGCGTCCGCCGCGGGAGAAGCCAGCTTTGTGAACGTGTAGACCGTGCTCGTCCCCTCAATGCGCACGGTGTAGCTCTGCGCGGCCGATTCACTGTTGAGCGCGGGATAGCTCGCGTTGAGGCGGTCGCGGAAGAAGCTTCCGGTGGTGTCAAAGCCGTTGACCGGCGTCCACTTGACGGCGTAGTCCGACAGGACGCTGGTCGCGCGGTACTCCCATTGCTGGCTGCCGACCTCGTCATAATTGCTCAGCAGGGTCTGGCTGAGCAGGTCGTTGACGTCTGCTCCGGCGGGGATGTAGGCCGCGCCGTCGTGGCCGGCCGGCACCGCACTCGCGGCGGAGACCGGCAGCTGGAATGCGGCGAGTTGGCCGAACAGCAGCACGGCCAGCAGCAGGGCAAGGATCCTGGTTGCGTGTTTGCGGGATATCATTGCAAATGAACCTCCTATTCCGGTATTTCTGTGGGGTCGTGCCCGGGGTGGGAGCCCGGGCACAGCTGCATTATACGGTGCATTTCCGGCATTTTCAAGGCCTTTGGCAAAAATGTATCAAAAAGCTTAACATGTGTAAAAATTTCATGTGCATTTCTTGAATTGTGCGCCCAATGAAATGAAAAAACACCCGCCCGCATTTCGCGGACGAGTGTTCGGTGCGACGTTTTTTATTTTCCCAGTGCGGCGCGCATTTTGCCGCAGATGTCCTCCGTGAGCGCGTTGGTCGTGGTGGCCTTGACCGTCTCGGCGGGGATGACCTCGCGGATGCGCACATACACGTGCGAGCGCCGCCAGGGGACGTTGCGCGCGATGCGCTCCGTGCCCTCGACCGTGCCGACCACGATGGGGACGTTGGCCTTCTGCGCGATCTTGAGCGAGCCCGCGTGCCACGGCAGCAGCTCGCCGCTTTTGCTGCGCGTGCCCTCGGGGTAGATGGCGAACGAGCACACGTGGCTGCGGATGAGCTCGGCGGCGGCGTTGATGGTGGTCAGGGCGTTGCGCGCGTTTTCGCGGTCGATCGGCAGAAAGCAGCACCGGCGCACGAACGGGCCGATGACGAACTTGCGCATATTCGACGGCTTGGACACGAACGCCAGCGGCCAGCGCCGCAGCACCCACCACTGCACCATGGGGTCAAAGTTCGAGCGGTGGTTGCTCACGAAGAGAAACTCCGAATCCGTCGGGACCTTTTCGAGCCCCTCGACGTGGATCTTGATGCGGCAGAGCGCGAGGATCCAGCTGTCGACCCCCATGATCAGCGCAAAGTAAAACGGGCTGATGCGGTCATACATCCTGTTCGGCCCGGCAAAGAGCGAGCACACGAACATCAGCAGCACGTACACAAGGTTTGCCGCCACGAAGCAGCCGAGCAGCACGGGCAGCAGCCACCAGTAGCTGAGCGCGGGGGATAAAAAATAAATCACCGCAGTGCTGAGCACGGCGGGAACGAGCATCAGATAATAAACCATGGTCGGACACCTTTCCACACGGGATGTGACGAAATCCTGTCAATAGTCATTGACGGCTGGGTATCACATCCATTATAATTATTGTACGGGACCGTGTCAATGAACGGGGTGTAAACTTGCGCGGATCTCGAAATTTTTCGATCAGAGATAGGAAGGATAATGAGATGATCGTATTGAAATGGTTGTTCCCGGTGTTTCTGGCGGCGCTCGCCGTCGTGCACCTCATCAGCTGCTGGCGCGGCGATGACGATCTGCGCAAGCCGACGAAGGTCGCGCTGATGCCGGTCGTCGCGCTGACGTACCTCGCCTTCGCCAACACGCCGTCGCTTTGGGTGGTCGCCGGCCTGCTGTTCGGCTGCCTGGGCGACCTGTTTCTGCTGCGCCCGCTGCAGAAGCATTTCTTCGCCCTCGGCACGGCGTCGTTCTTCCTCGGCCACGTGTGCTACCTTGTGCACATCTACACGACCTATGCCGTGCATGTGCGCTGGTTCTGGATCGTGCTCGTGTGCGCGGCCTATGCCGCGGGCATCGTGGTCGTCTATAAGGGCAGCCGCAAGAGCATCCCGCGCGCCCTGCGTCCGCTGGCGCTGGCGTACATGGTCATGCTCTGCACGCTGAGCATCAGCGTGTTCCTGCCGCTGGTGACGGCGTTCACGTGGGGCAAGCTCGCGTCGTTTCTCGGCGCGTCATTCTTCCTCGCGTCCGACGGCGTGCTGTGCGACATGCTCTTCACCAAGAAGGCCGAGCCGACCAAGCAGAACTTCGCCGTCATGGGTACGTACATCCTTGCGCAGGTGCTGCTGACCATGGGCTTTGCATTCTGAGCCGGCACAAATCATCGAAAAAACGGGGCGCTCCGGTCGTGAGTGTCCCGTTTTTTGTACAGTCGTGGAAAATAATTTAAAAAACTGTTAGAACCGCTTTACATTTGTCGGAAAAAGCAATACAATCTGTAGCATCACCAATGGTCTCAAGGGGGAAGAGAGCATTATGAAAGCAAATGAAAGGGACAGCAGGACAGAGCAGGAGCGGTTCATCGACCGCATGCTCAAGGAGATCCTCCGCGGGCAGCGCAATCCGGGCGACCGGCTGCCCACGGAGAGCGAACTGGCCGCGCAGTACGACCTGCGCAAGACGAACGTACACCTTGCCCTGAAAGAGCTGGAGCGGCTCGGCTTTCTGGAGATCGTGCCGCGCCACGCGACGTATGTCGCACCCTACTGGGAGCGGGCAAATCTGGAGACGCTGGCGGTCATCATGACGCACGGCGTCACGCCGCATCCGGAGCTGGTGGACGCGTTTCTGGAGCTGCGCGAAATGGTCGCGCTCGGCTGGTTCTGCTGGGTAGGGCGCCGCCCGGACGCGGCGCAGATGCAAAAGCTGTACGGTCTGCTCGCGCAGATGGACGCCATCGCCTACGTGCCAGACGGCGACAAGGCGGCGTTTCTGGAACTGCTCAATGCGTTTCTGGTGTGCATGTTCCGCGAGTCGGACAACATGATCTTTCGCGTCATGCTGCGCTCGACGCGCGAGCTTGCACACGTGGCGTACTACATGGTGGCCTACACGCTCGATATGCAGGAGCTGTGCAGGGTCTACCGCGCGGTGCTTGACGGACTGACGGACGGATGCGTGCCCGGCAGGCCGAGCAGTATTTTCTTCGCCGCACATGTCGCCGAAGAAAATGATTGGACTTTCTTTGCGCCTGCGGGCGCAAAGGCTACGAGGTTCTTTGACAAACCGGCTGCCCCGGCGGGACAAAAAATGTCCCGCCGGGGCAATCGTTTTTTTCGCGCCGCGGTTGCGCGCGGCGTGCAGACGTGCTAAAATCAGGTAACAACACCGAAAGGGAGCGAGCCCATGAAGCTGACATTTATCCGCGCCGACCACGAGGTGACCGGCAGCTGCACCCTGCTCGAGATCGGCGGGCATTACGGCCTGATCGACTGCGGCATGCAGCAGGGGCGCGACCAGTTTGAGAACATCGACATCCCCGTCCCGGCGGCGCAGATCGAGTTCGTGCTCGTCACGCACGCGCACATGGACCATACCGGCCACCTGCCGCTGCTGTATAAGCAGGGCTTTCGCGGCACGGTCTACGCAACGGAGGCGACGTGCGACCTGTGCGGCATCATGCTGCGCGACTCGGCGCACATCCAGATGTCCGAGGCCGAGTGGCGGGGGCGCAAGGCCGCCCGCGCCGGCCGCGCCGCGCCCGAGCCGCTCTATACGCTCGAGGACGCCGAGGGCGTGCTCACGCTGCTGCGCCCGTGCGCCTACGGGCAGCGCGTGCAGGTCGGGGAGAACATCATCATCCGCTTCACGGACGTGGGTCACCTGCTCGGCAGCGCGTGCATCGAGACGTGGCTCACCGAGGGCGATGTGGAAAAGAAGATCGTCTTTTCCGGCGACATCGGCAACGTGAATCAGCCGCTCCTGCGCGACCCGCAGACCGTCTCGGGCGCGGACTATGTGCTCATCGAGTCGACCTATGGCGACCGCAGCCACGGTGAACGGCCGGATTATCTCGGCGCGCTCGCCGACTGCATCCAGCGCACGCTCGACCGCGGCGGCAACGTCGTCATCCCGTCGTTTGCCGTCGGCCGCACGCAGGAGCTGCTGTATTTCATCCGCCAGATCAAGGACGCCGGCATGGTGCACGGGCATCCGCACTTTCCGGTCTACGTCGACAGCCCGCTCGCAAACGAGGCCACGCGCGTCTTTTTGCAGACCGACACGAGCTTTCTCGACGACGAGGCGCGCGCGCTCATCCGCAGCGGCGTGAACCCGCTGTATTTTGACGACCTGCACACCGCCGTCTCCAAAGAGGACTCCATGGCGCTCAACAACGACCGGACGCCCAAGGTCATCCTCTCCTCGAGCGGCATGTGTGACGCCGGACGCATCCGCCACCACCTGAAGTATAACCTCTGGCGGCCGGAGTGTACCGTGCTCTTCGTGGGCTATCAGGCGGTGGGCACGCTCGGGCGCAAGCTCAACGACGGGGAAAAGACCGTGAAGATCTTCGGTGACGAGATCGCCGTGCACGCCGAGATCACCGTGCTGCCCGGCGTGAGCGGTCACGCGGACAAGGCCGGGCTGCTGCGCTGGCTCAACGCCATGGAGCAAAAGCCCGCGCACGTGTTCGTCAACCACGGCGACGACGATGCGTGCACGGCGTTTTCCGCCTGCCTGCGCGAGGAATACGGCTACGAGGCCGACGCACCCTACAGCGGCAGCGCGTTTGACCTCGCCGCCGGTGTGTATACGGTCGTTGCGCCGCCGCGCCCCGTCCGGCACGACGAGCAGCGGCAGGCTGCCGCCGCCGGCAAGCGCCGCGAGAGCGCGGCTTTCGAGCGGCTCAAGCGTGCGCTCGGCGAGCTCACGGCGCTCGTGCGCCGCTGTGAAGGCTGCCCGAACAAGGGGCTCAACGCCTTTGCCGAGGAGCTCGAGCGGCTCACCGCCCGCTGGCGCGACCGCATTGCGCCGTAACACACTATATAATAATGCCGCAAAGCCCTGCCGGACAGTTCCCGGCAGGGCGTTTTTGCGCTCAGATCGTTTTGCGCGCGCGGCCGGTCAGATACGTCCCGACCGTGCCGAGAGCGAGCAGCGCGAGATTAAGCCGCGGCACGACGTTCGTCTGCAGCGCGTCCGTGTCGAAGGCGTTTTGCGCCAGCAGCAGCGCACCCGCGCCGACCGCCGCCGCGCACAAAAGCACGAGCGCGGGCGGGTTTTTGCGCGCAAAGAGCTGTGCATTGCGCGTGCACGCCGCGCGCAGACAGTTGACTGCCAGCGTCAGCAACATCGCCACGAGCACAAAGTCCGGCAGCACCCACAGTCCGATCACGAGCGCGCCGAAGCGCTCGACCGCGTGAAAGAGGCTGATGTTGCGCAGCAGGGTGAAAAACGGGTGGTTGAGCTGCGCCGTCAGCCCCGCGCCGAGGTTTCCGATCGCGAACACGCTCAGCAGCGTCACGAGCACGCACGTGCGCACGCACCAGCGCATGGCGCAGCGCGCCCGCCCCGGCGTTTCCGGCGTGGCGCCGCCGGTGAAGGCCGCAAAAAACAGCACCGCCGCCCCCGCGCCGAACACCGTCAGCGCGCTGCGCGCGATGCCCGGCGCATCCGCCGCCGTCACGGGCAGCAGGTTTTTCACGTCCAGCCCCGGCAGGGCGAACACCAGCACCAGCGTCAGCACGCCCGCGAGCAGCGGCCAGAAGATCTCCGCGGCGCGAAAGAGCGCCTTCGGCGCACCGAGCGCGCCGCAGACGGCCATGGCGAGGATCGTCACCACGAACGGCCACGGTTGGCTCAGCGGGAACACCGCCTCGATGAAGCGCTCTGCCCCGATGCGCAGCGCGAACGCGCCGTAGAGCAGAAACCATAGGGCGTACAGGCACAATGCCGCCCGCCCCGCGACCGGCCCGAGCGCGCGCAGCGTGATCTCGCCGATGCCCTCACCCGGCCGGCCGCGGCGCAAAATGCCCTCGAGCAGCGCCGCAAACAGCAGCAGCGGCACGAGCGCCGCCGCGCCGCTCAGCCACCCGCCGCAGCCGGCCTCCGCCGCCGTCTTGCGCGGCACGAGGTGCAGCAGCGGCGAGAGCAGCACCATCGTGCACAGCGCGTAATACTGCCGCCGCGTCAGGGAAAGGTGCATCATCTTCCGCCTCCTGTGGTGTCGATGCCGTCGCGCAGGTCATACGTGCGCCCGACGTCGGCATCGACCGTCACGCGCACCGGCACGTCCGGCCAGAGCTCCGCCCAGTCGTCGCGGATGGCCGCCCATCTGCGCCCGCTGCGCACGGCAATGGCCTGCCCCACGCCGAGAAAGTCCGCCTCCAGCGCCTGCGACGCCGCGAGCGCATCGCGCACCCAGCCGCCCACGCACGCTGCGAGCGCCGCATTGAGCTCGTCCTGATAGGCCTGCGCCGTGATCCGGCGCGGCGTGCGCAGCTCGGAGATGCCCGCGTGCAGCCGTAGCGTCACGTCCACGCGTGCAAGCGTTCCGCCGTCCCAGACCGGACGGATGGCCGCCCTGCACGTGTCGAGCGTGAGCATGACGGTGCTGCCGTCGCTGTCGCGCACCGCGATGTCGCCGTTGGTGACCACGCCGAGGAGTATGCTCGCCCCACGCGCGGTCTCGGGCGTGATGCAGCCGAGATAGTCCCCGCCGCGAAAGATCGCATACCCCGCCGGGGCGAGCGCGAGCTTGCCGCCTTCGCTCTCCGGCGTGCGCACGCACGCCACGGCACCCACGGCGGCACAGCCGCTGCCCGCGAGCGCGCGGGCGATGTCCGCGCAGGAAAACGCATGGCTCGCGCCGCTGAGCGCGGCGTTCTTCTGCAGCGCGGTCAGTGCCTCGGTCACGTCAGTCCTGTCGTCGCCCGTGTCCATGACCGCCTGCTGCGCCGTCGCCCCGCGCACGAGAAACAGCGGCGCACTCAGGCGCATATCCGGGTTGCGCGCGATGAAATCCAGCAGCGGCGTCAGCTCGCCCGCGGCGGCTGCCTCCTCGCCGAGGAGCAGATAGCTCGTCTGCGCGTAAAACAGCTCCGCATTCGGTGTGCGGTCCTGCAGCCGGTCGAGCGCGGCGAGCACGGTCTCGCCGGTCTGCGTCATGCGCTGAGGCGGTTCGTTTTCGCCTGCCCTGCCGGTCGACGCGCTCAGGCACACGCCCTCGGGCGCACGATCCACGCCGATCGTCTGGACGAGCATCAGGTCCTCGACCGGCCGGTAATTGCTCGAGATCGCGCCGCTGGCGCACCCGCTGCACAGCAGTCCCGCCGCCAGCAGCAGCGCGAGCGTTTGTGCGCGGTGCATACGCAGCCCTCCTTATATTATAGTGTGCCTCATCTCTGCCGCCGCCGGTTTTCGCTGCCGTATTCCGGCGGACGGAACTTGTTGTCCGGCTGCGGCCGGCGCAGCAGCGTGCGCCAAAGCGACGGGCGCTCGCTGTCCACAAACGGGGCCATATACGCCACGCCGTCGCTGTCGATCGTGCACAGGTACCAGATCACGAGCCCAAGCATTGCCAGAATACCGAACAGTCCGGCGACCGCCGCCGCCAGCACCAGCGCCAGCCGCAGCAGGCGCACGGCGTTGCTCAGCTCCTGATTCGGCAGCGTGTAGCCCGCGATGCCCGCGAGCGCCACGACGATGATCGCCACGGGGCTCACGATCTTCGCATCCACCGCCGACTGCCCCACGAGCAGCGCCCCGATGATCGACACCGTCTGACCGATGGAGTTCGGCAGCCGCAGCCCGGCCTCCTGCAGCAGCTCGAAGGCGATGAGCATGAACAGAATGATCGCCGGCACGGAAAACGGCACCTGCTGCTTTGCCTGGATGACCGACAGCAGCAGCTTCGCCGGGATCATCTCCTGATGGTACATCGCCACGGCCACGTACAGCGCCGGAAACGTCAGCGACAGCGCCAGCGCAAAGTAGCGCAGCACGATCAGCGCCGAGGCCAGCAGGTAATTGTGCGCCTCGTCCTCCGGCGTGTGCATCAGCAGCCGGAACGTCGTCGGCAGCAGGTAGCCCATCGGCAGCCCGTCCACCAGCAGCCCCACGCAGCCGTCGAGCAGCGCCCCGGCAAATTTGTCCGGACGTTCCGTCTGGCCGAGCTGCGGCAGCAGCGCCCGCGGCCGCCGCGTCAGATACGGTTCGAGGTCGCCGTGCCCGAGCAGCGCCTGCTCGTCGATCGTGTCGAGCCGGTCAAGGATGCGCTGCACGCGCGCGGGGTCTGCGATGCCGTCGAGATATACCACCGCGACGGTGGTCTCCGATTGCCGCCCGACGACCGTCTGGCGCAGCTTCAGCGCCGGAGTATGCAGCCGCCGCCGCACGAGTGAGGTGTTGATGCGCAGCGTCTCGACGAAGGCATCCTTCGCACCGCTGACGGATTTCTCGATCGTCGGCTCGGAAACCGAGCGCACATTTGCCGTGCGTGCTTCGAATGTCACGGCCTTGCGCTGCGCGTCGAAGATGAGCGCGGCCGAGCCCTTGGTGAGATCGGCGATGAGTGCGTCTGTCTGTGTGCGCGTGCGCGTCGCGCAGCTGTACACCGCGCCCTGCTCGATGCGGCGCACCGCCTCGCGCGAGCCGGTGACATCGGCCAGCCGCCCGCCCTCGGTGAGCGGGCGCAGGATGTCCGCCGACACGTCGCCCGCCGCGACCACGCCGTCGAGCCAGCAGACGCACACTGTGAGCCGGCTCTCAAGCCCGATGCGCACGGTGCGCATTTCAAAGTCGTCGCAGTCGGAAAATATTTTTTTCACTTCTGCCGCCGTGATCGGCACATCAAATTTCGGCTGCGGGCGCGGATGCGGCGCATCATCCCGGCCGCGAGGAAAGCGGTTCGTTTGCATATTGCGTAGTATACCCGGAAAAAACCACAATATTTAGTGGGCACGGGAAAAGTCGAAAAATTATTGCGAAAATGCGAAAAAATTGTTGACATCGGTCGTTTCCGGTGGTATATTAGCAAAGCGCTCGCGGGGAGCGGCAAGAACGAAAGAAACTTCCGAAAAAAGTTGAAAAAAGTTCTTGACAAAGCGAACCGCGTGTGGTAAGATAAACAAGCTGTCGCCGAGAGGC
>PPYE01758825.1_pt1 | contig 29277 bp, 44 predicted proteins | sample 1559881 | NCBI WGS metagenome assembly PPYE01 (sample SAMN08240022, study PRJNA423297) | Human gut metagenome, whole genome shotgun sequencing project. | reverse complement strand
TCCATTTCTTTTTTTATTTGTTTTACTTTATCTAAAAGGGCACATAGTAAGTAAGAAGAAATAAAAACAGATATAAAAAATGGAATAATGCCAATAAAGGTCGTTGCATATACAAGTGAGGAAAATGCTATAAATAACGAAAACATTATTCCCCAAATATATTTTTCTGCCCGTCGTTTTCTTAGATACATACCTGAACTTTTTTCAGTTTTCATCAGTACTCTCTCCTTTGATTTATAGTAAAAGAAAGTGCATTTATAAAATGCCCTGAGCTAATGCTTGGCGAACTTTTTTCATATTTACATGTTTATTAAATAAAATACTAATTTCCTGTCCGCCCTTTGTCCAGATGTTAAGATGCCTGAAGGCATTAAAAAGAGTAGTATCCGAAAATTCAGACGAAAATATATCAATCGAACTGTATGGAATTGTAAAGATATTAAGTTCTTCTCCGAAAAGAGGAGTTCGCTGATCAAATAGACGTCCTTTATATAAAATTCTTTTGGTAGTAAAGAGGCCGAGAGTATCATCTGTGCGGTATGCAGCTACTACAGATTCCCCATCAATCAAACCAGACTCCATTTTTTCAGTAATTTCGATTTCAGAACCGAATAAAAATGAATAAGTATATTTTTTAAGATTTTCAACACCCATTAAATAGTCCCCCTGCAACATTACTTTAATCTCAATTCAATCAATTCTTTCGGATATCCCAATATGCGGGCTACCTGCTCAACGGTATATTCCTGATATTTTAAATATTCATACAATACATGATCAGCAATCAGAAATTCAACGGCAAACTTGTTGGCTTCTATTTCCAATCTGTCTACAGATTGGTACGTATTTGCCAATAGAAAAGGCGTATTTGCTTTTGGATGCATGGTGGCATGTCCCAGCTCATGAGTGGCGGTGAAAATTCGCCGTGTACCCTCCAGATTGCAGTTAATATGTATTTGTTTTTGGCGCAGTACAAAGTTGTAATATCCATTGATAAGCCCCAGCTCTTCATATAAGAGAAGGATATTTTTGGCCCGTATCACATCAAAAGGATCATCTGTTTTGTAATATCGCTTTAAATAGGCGACTTCTTTACGTATATCCAATGAAATCACTTCTCCTGATTCTCAGAGTTAAGATAACGCTTGTTTGTAAATTTCTTCGCATTAATTTTGGCAACACGTATGCTATGTTCCAAGCTCGCCTTTAAAAGTTCCTTTGTTTCTTCGTCTAATGGAGCTCCGTCAAACATGAGAGCATCCTGTTGGTTTTCCAGGTCTGAAAGAGTTTGCTCTAACCGGCGGCTGATATCTCTTTCGTCACGAGCACTCAGTTGGGGTTGCTCTTTTGCCTCGTCATCGTTCCCTGTCATCAGATATTCAACAGACACGCCGAAGTAGTCAGCGAGCTTTTGCAAACGATCAGATTTAGGTGTGCTATTTTTCCATTTAGAAATAGAACCGTTAGAAAATCCCAGTTCCTTCTCCAATTTGCCCTGCGATATTCCTATTGTTTTTCGCAGTTCTTCGATTCGTTCAAATATTGTCACAATGTTCCTCCTAAAAACACAGAAAAAATTCTGTAACTCCTCTTGACATTTAGAAAGTTTTCAGTATAATAGGAGACATGGTACAGAAAACTTTCAGTAAACCATAAAGAGATAGTGCCGAAAATATTCAGCTAAGTTGACAACCTCATATTAGAATATTTTCAGTAAAATGTCAATAGGAACAGAAAATTTTCCATATCAAAAATGAATTATGGAGGTGAATGCGTGATATACGACAATGTGAAGCGTGTTTGTGATGAAAAAGGAATTTCTGTAGGAAAGCTTGAAAAAGAATTAGACCTATCCAACGGAAGTGTTTGCAAGTGGAACGAAAGTGAGCCGGGGATCCGAAAAGTCCAGAAGGTGGCTGATTATCTGGGGGTGACCATCGAGGAGCTGTTGAAGTAGGGAGGTGAGAACAATATCAGCAAGTAATCAGGAACAGGAACGCAGGGCAAAAAACAAAAAGATAGCTATGGGTATAGCATACATTATCTGGTTGATTTTTATCAGTTCAGCAACTTCAGTTATAACAATCCTTGTATATACAGGACGATGATAGAAGTTGCCAGTGATACTGCCATAGGAACCACTATGGAGCAAATTAAAAATTTAATAATTTTTTCCATACTGTATTGAGTGTGATGTATCGCTTTTTGCGTGAGGTGAAAATGATACTGATTGAAGCCTTGCACGAGATAACCATTATCAATCAGGGATTGAATAATAGAATCAATTTCCGCTTCATACTTGGAATAATCGAAAAAAGTTGATTCATCATCAAACCTACAAATATATGTAGTATTTCCAAGAAAAGACAGAAGCATATCGCTATTACATGCTAATTTTTTGAGATGCTTTAATACATATTTACACTGCTTTGTCATGTGCTCTGATTCTCCGTTTTTGTAATATTGATAAATAGCAGTATAGAGCAGAGGAAGAGAAAAGACAAGACATAGAGAAATAAGGTTCTAACGAAAACTTGAGGAGCTGTTGAAATAGGAGGTGAGATTATGGCAAGGCAGGTGCTTAGACCACCAGATTGGTGGTATTGGCCAAAAGACTGGATCAACGAGATTAAGGCCCGTAAGGGCTGGACAGATAAGGATATTGCAAACTATCTGGGAGTAAGCGTCAGAACAGTCCTCTATTTAAAGAAAGAGCCCTGGAACCGTTCTGGGGAACTGATTCTGAAACTTCTGGATCTGCGAAATAAAACTATGCAGGAGGAAAAGATATGTCTCTAAGAAGAATTTTCTGGAAAAAGCATTTTTTTCCGGTTCCGGCTCCGGCCATTCGGAAACAGGAACCGTTTATCATCGGATCCAATCTGGAACGGGCTGACCGGTATCTGAAATCGCTGAAAGCGGAAAAAGACCGGATCCATGCAAAGTGGAGAGCCGATAAGTCGACAGCCCCGCTGTTTGTCCGGGCCCTGGTCCGGTACGAAGGAGCGAGGACCATGTATTCGATATTAACCAGTTCAGATGAGGTGAGCGAGGAAATCTGTAGAAAGGTGTGTGACGAATGAGAAAGAGAGATACAGTCCCGGAGCACCCGCTCCGGGCAGCTGAAAGAAAAAACGCTGCGCTGAAAGACGAAGTGAGGTTTCTTCACGAGGCTCTGTTCTTTACGGAGGTTTTGGCAGCCGGCTTTTTCGGGGCATTCCTGGCCGTTCTGGCTTCGGCCGGGTGGCTGTAGTGGATTGCAGGGATTGCCGGTACAGGAACCAGTGTCTGGAGTACAGCAGGATGTACCTGTGTAGGGACTGGAGTAAGAAAGGAGGGAAAAAGAGTGAACAAGCGTATCGTAAAGAAAGTAGAGAAGAGGCGTAGAGATAAGATCCACGAGCTGTTAGACCTGACGTTGGATATTAACTCCACAATGCCGCGAAAACAGGAGAAAACAGGGAACAAGCCGACAGCCTTTTTTAATTTTTCGGGGCATTGCGGGATTTTATCTGTACAGGTTTATGACGAAGGATGGAAGACAGGAATTGGCGCTTCCAAAGAACTTTGGATACATACCCATTGCACAGATGAGCTGAATGAAGCTATTAGACAGATGAAGCAGCAGCTATGTGCAACAAAGTAGAAAAGGCCCGCCGGTTGCCGCCGGACAGGCCCACGAGAAAAATATTATCAAGTAAATTGTAAACCAAAGTAAAAGGAAATGCAAGTTATATACGGAGAAAAGAAATGCAGTGTATTGGAAGACTCAGAACCTGCTTCCGGGAGCCTGGTGGGAAACAGGTCATAGTGATTGAAACCGACGATCCGGTGCTCGCACAGGCGGACGCAGTCCACGGAAAGCGTCTTGCGGTTACATTAAAACCCTACCGTCCTCCCAGAAGTCTAAACGCAAATGCCTATGCCTGGGGACTGATATCAAGACTGGCAGCTACAATGTCCACCAAAGAGCAGGCGTGGACAAAGAACGAGATGTATCAGGAGATGTTATCCCGCTACGGAGAGGCAGAGCTGGATGAGAGCGGGAACCCGAAGCACTTCCTGGCCAAAGTAGAGATAGATCCGGCTAAGTTCGGCGCTGCCTGTCGGCCGATAGGGGTCGTGTGGCAGGATGGAGAGCGCTACGTAGCTTACGAATCAATCAAAGGGAGCAGTCAGTATGACAGTGCAGAGATGTCCCGGTTTCTGGACGGCATTATCGCAGAGTGCCGGGAGCAGGGAATCGACACAATATCAGAAGCGGAGCTTAACAGACTTAAGAGGAGCTGGCGATAATGAAGAAAAAAAGCGTATTGGTGGACGATATGGAACACTGCGTGGTAACCGGCAGTTCCAAGGTCGAGATCCACCACGTATTTAATGGGCCCTGCAGGAAGCTGTCGGAGAAATATCATTTTGTGATACCGCTTCGGCCGGACTGGCACAATATGCAGCCATACAGTATCCACATGGATCAGAAATTTGACGAATCCTGGAAACGGTACGCGCAGGCCTACTATGAGGAGCATATTGGAACCAGGGAAGACTTCCGGAGGGAGTTCGGAAAATCGTATTTATAACCAGTGGTCAGATTTCAGTAATATATCACAAATATTCAGGATGCCGTTGGTGATTCGCCGGGGATGCCGGCAGAAAGGAAAACGATGGGAAGAAACGCAGAATTTGACACCCTGGCAGGGGGGGAGCTGAATGCTCAGTTCCGCCAGGCCATCCGCCTGGTAGGAAGAAATATCATGGATCCCAACATGGATCCGGCAGCCTCCCGCGGAATTACAGTGACGTTAAGTTTTAAGCCCCGCGGGGATGGAACAGTGGGCCTGGGATTTAAAGTGGTTCCAAAGCTGGCAGGTCCGGCCAAGGTGGAGACGACGCTGCTGATTGGCCAGGACATCCGCACCGGCCAGGTGTCGATGCAGGAACCGGGAGAAATCAGCCGGCCGGTGGTTGTGGAAGCGGAAGAAGTAAGAGATTATGATCCGGATACCGGAGAAATTTATGAACAGCCCCCGATTGATTTAAGGGCAAAGAAATAGAAAGGAGAAGCGGATGGAAGAATCAAGAGATGTGATGGAGTATCTGGAGAGTCTGGTTAAAAGAGCGGAGACTCCCAGAGTGATGGAAATTTGCGGAAAGACCTACGTGGACAAACGCATGGAGCGGTATGACGTCGCCCCAAAGGCCCGCGCAGTGGCAGCCCATACCTTAACGGCACTGTTAGACTATATTGAAAACTGCGCGGAAGAGTTTCCGCTTGGCAGCAGGATGATTGTACATATCGTAGACCCGATGACCGTCCGCCTGATGTCGCAGTTAGACAAGGAGCGGACCAGGGAGACGCTCTTTGAGTCTGAGGCAGAGGTATCCTGCTTCCGGTTTAATCAGTGGTATGACCAGGAAAGTTTTATGATTGCCCTGCAGTCCAATTTTGTCAAAAATGAGGACCTGGAGCTGGTCATGAAGCTGTCAGGGAACATTGTCAGCAAAAATGAGCAGGCCTATGCAGATGACGGCATTTCTCAGTCCGCTACTATGAATGTAGGCGTGGCAAGCAAGGCGCCGGTTATCGTACCAAATCCAGTGACGCTGATTCCGTTCCGGACCTTCCAGGAGGTGGAGCAGCCGGAAAGCCAGTTTGTGTTCCGCATCGGCGAGCAGAATGGAGCTCCTGCCTTTAAGCTGGTGGAGGCAGAGGGAGGCCTCTGGAGGCTGAAAGCAATCAATCAGCTGAAAGAATATATTTCAAAGATTTTAGAGGATCTGCCGGAAGAAATTTCTGACTGTGTGGTAGTGATTGGATAACAGGCCGGATAAGGCCGGTGTCAGTTTTCCCATCAGAGCCGCCATCTACCCATTTTCTGTCGCCGTTTTCGGATTGCGGCAGCGAATGAATCCGTTCCTTCCGTCTGCGAGACGTAAGCCTTTCGTTCGGCGGGAACACTGATTTGTAGACAGGACAGGCCTGAGGAGGGAAAGCTGGCAGCAGCCGGCCGTCCAGGCAGGAAAAGAGGGACATATGGCAAAAGAGGGAATTGAATATTTCCCCCTTAATTGCCGGCTCGACGAAAAATTTGAACTGATAGAAGCAGAATTTGGATTAAAAGGGTTTGCAGTCATCGTCAAGCTGCTCCAGAGAATTTATGGAGAGCATGGTTATTACTGTGAATGGAATGAGGATATCGCCCTTCTGTTTGCGAGACAGGTTCTTTCCTGCAGCGGGGCGAACAATTTAATAGTCAGCATTGTGGCGGCTTCTGTCAGGCGGGGTATCTTTGACCAGACACTTTTTGAACAATATGGGATTTTGACTTCCAGGGGAATCCAGAAGCGGTACCTGGAAATTACCTATAAGCGGAAAAAAGTGGAAATGGAAAAAGCGTACCTTTTATTAAGTGATGCCGAAATTAAGGGAAATGTCACCATTTTGGACAAAAATGATGACAGAACTGATAAAAATGACGACAGAAACGAACAAAGGAAAGAAAAGGAAAGTAAAGGAAATAATAGAAGAGTCGCCGGTCCCGTTCCGGCCCGGACGACGGACCTGACTCCGTTTGATTTGGAGTGTACGAAAAAACTGATCCAGGCAGTAAAGGCCCAGCTGCCAGGAGCCAAGGTCCCGGAGACAGAAACAGAAATAGAAAAGTGGGCCAGCCACGTGGAGAAGATGAGACGGCTTGATAAACGGACGGAAGCAGACATTGCGGAAGCGCTGCAATACGCCATTACCGATCCGTTTTGGAAAACCAACATCCGATCCACGGCGAAGCTCAGGGAAAAATTTGAGACCTTGATTTTACAGGCGCGGCAGAGACCGGGCCGGCAGGGAGGAGGTACGAAGGATGCAGATGAATCTAAAGCCTGGGGATCACACCGTGATTACTACAGCATGTACCGAGCTTGACGCAGTGGTAGTAAGCGTAAACCGGTATGAGTATGGCAAGACCGCCGGCTGGGAAGTCGTCTATGATATCCCCGGTTACGGCATTACGCAGCCCTACTGGTATGACGACCACACCAGTTTCGCGGATGTCAGGCGCACCCGATCCGGAATTCCGGTGGAGTACGTGTATAAGCGGGGCAGCGATTTTAAGTGGGACTATTACGGTGATGAGACCGAGATGATAAAAAAGATTGCTAACTCGTTTGTGGCCAGATACGAGGAGTTTCGCCGTTCCGGCCGTGGACTCTATATCTGCTCCCAGACGAAGGGCAGCGGAAAAACACTCCTGGCCTGCTGTCTGGCCAACGAGGTGATGGAGCGGTACAACGCGGTTGTAAAATTTATCCAGGTTCTTGACTATATCGACCTGATAAAGAAAAAAGGTGAGGGAGTCTCTGAGGCGGCAGAGGAGCAGAAGCGAAGCCTTAAAGAGTGCAGCCTTTTGATACTGGATGACATGGGGGTTCAGACGGAACGTCAGGAATGGATCAATAACGCCCTGTTTTCCCTCATTGATGAGCGGTACCGGAATATACTGCCTACTATCTACACCTCCAACCTGCCAATGGAGCGGGCTTCCGGAGACGACCGGATCCAGTCCCGTATCTACGGGACCAGTATCCCGATTCTGCTTCCGGAGGTGTCCATCCGGGACCGTCTGGCAGACCAGTACCGGAATGATTTCCTGCGGGAAGTATTAAGCAAATAGGAGGATTTTATGGAAAAGACCTGCGAAACCTGTATTTTTGAATACAGCTGTGACTGGACGCCGGCGGGCAGACAGGCCTGCTGTAAAAACTGGAAAGAGGATTTATTGGGATTGGAGAATCGAGATGACAAGACAGGAGATACAGAAAAAGTCGGCTGAAAAACAGGAAAAAATCCTGGACTGTCTTAGGCGGGAAGGAAGGCCTATGACGGTCAAAGAGGTGACGAAAGTCCTTGGCCTGCCCTACAAAGAAGTTCGTCTGCAGTTTGAAAACCTGAGGATTAAAAATGCAGTGGAATGTGTCAGTAAGTACGGGAACGAGTATCTATACACCATCCGAACGGCGGAAACGAAAAGCCACAAGAGGCAGCTGGAACAGGCAGCCTTCAGGGCCGCCATTACCGAGAGGGAAATAGAAACAATCCGAAGGAAAATAAAGCCAGGAGCCGTCTACCATTACCGGGACGAGGAAGGAATCAGAAGGCGGACAAAGGTGACGGATACCAGATACCCGCATATCTGCCTGTTTGACAACGGGCAGGCCTATACCTGGGCGGACGTAGCGCGGTGCAGCCGTCCCGGAATCCGGACACTGGGAGAATGGGAGAAATAACATGGAACACATTTATGGGAAATACTACGTGGAAAAGGAAACAGCCGGCCGCTTCCAGATTTTGCAGAAGACGGAGCGGGGCTACGCGTCCATTGGCTGCTATTTTTCCCCGGCCCTGGCGGCGGAAGAGATTGCAGACAGAGAACACGGCGAGCGGTGGGTAAGAGAAAGAATCGAGGAGGTCATACATGGATGAGATACAAAGTAGCCTGACTTTTAATCAGGCCAAGGAGCTGGCAGATCGGGCCATCCAGGATGTAAAAAACGGAATTGTATCAGCGGGCTACGCTCTGCAGGCCATCCGGAGAGACCGGCTCTGGGAACCGGAAGGGTATGAGAGTTTCGATGATTTTATGGAGCTGTGCTACCACAAGGATAAAAGCTGGGCCTCCAACTGCATCCGGGTCTATGAGCAGTTCGGAGAACTTGCTGGGCCGGAGCAGGTTCCAAGACTGCAGGAACGGTATCAAGAGTATTCGGCTAACGGCCTGATAGAAATGCTTTCTATGTCAGCAGAAATGAGAGAACAGGTGACGGCAGATATGCCGGTGAGGGAGATCCGGGAGCTGAAACGGGAAGCTAAAAAAGTTGTGACGTCACAACCGGAAGAGGAGCAGCTGCCTGGCCAAATGGATATAACCGATTTTCTGGATGATCCGGAGGAAGAACAGGGACCGGAGAAAATTGCCTTCCTTCCAGAGGTTAAAGCATCCGGAAGCTTTATTCTCGCTACGGAAGACTTGGCGGAGGAGGATCTGAATGAAGAACAGGCTGCCGACAGGCAGCAGGAAAACGGTTGCCCTCCTGGAATCTCTTCCTGTATTCGGCAAAACTGGGGAACCAGTGAGAAAGACCAGGAAGAAGGAAGAAAGGAATGCGCTGCTTGTTGGAACCGTTGGGAGGCACTCCATAAGACTGCCCAAGCCGAACCGCTTCAGGAACAGCCGGAGAAGAAGATACAGGAAGAATCAGAAGACATGGAAGAACATTCCTGGCCTAAAACCTGTATTACTGGCTGGAGCAAGTACGGAAACTGCGTCTGCTGCGAATATGGTGGAGTCAGGTGCTGCAAGGACTGTGAGGAGGAATGTAACTGCAGGTGCGGTTGGATTCTGGAAGAGGTTCGGGAGCCGGATGCAGCGGAAGAGTTAGAAGAGCAGCAGGAAGAACAAAGAAAAATAAGCGTTGAGGGGTTACTGGAAAAATATGAAAAAGAACTGACGGAGATGCAGGAAGCCTTCCAGGATACACCTAAAGAAGACTGGCCCTTGGCCGTGGAGAAAACGCAGATTTTGACGGCGGCCCTTCGACTTCTGGCGGAGCAGGAAAGACGGCAGCAGGAGGAGCCAGAGGAACAGCCAGAGCTTCCACCAATGAAAAACAATGACCAGAGGAAGGAATGGCTGAGAAATTACCAGGCCTGGGGACCGTGGTATGAAGATGATCACATCGGAGTCCGGTATTACAGGTATAAGTTCGATAACGGAGCCCAGCTGATTGCAGAGGAATATCCGGCAGCAGGAAAACGGGATTTTACAGCACATTATCTGCATCTGATAGGCGGGCCGGAACCGCCGAAGCATTCCGGCTATGGCTGTCCAAAATGGAACCGACATGAACGATATACCAAACATCCAGACAGTGAGACGGAGCTGGTGGAATTTTTGAAAGCGGTACAGAGGTGAAATAAGGACTGGAGGAAGAAGAATGAGTGAAAGACTTAAAAGATGTCCGTTCTGCGGTGGAGAAGCACGCATTGTTGGGTATACAGCTTTTTGGATCATATGTCAAGAATGCGTTTCTGAGTCAAAAGTATTTGATACAAAGGAGGAGGCCGTTGCAGCATGGAACAGGCGAGTGTCGGAAAATGCAGAAGGCTAGGAGAGAAGAAGGACGATGGAAATCAGTATTTTTGAACGCAGCGGAAAGACATGGACAAGATTTAAAGTAAAGGCTTGGGAACTGCAAATATGCACTAAATTACTGGAGAGATATGTGGATATCAAGAAACCGGTAAAACAGAATAAGCGATACATTTATTTTGAGGTGGAAGGTGATTTGCTGAATCAATGAAACAGGCATAGCCGGAACAGGAGGCGCTTATGAAAAAGCTGTGTATTCAGGTATGTCCCAGAACTCAGCTGACTGTGGAAATTACACCAGAGATGGAGGTTGATTTTTTTGAGTGCTGGGTTATGGCCGAGTACGGTGATGAGTTTAAGGACTGCGCCGGATGCAGCTGGTATGGGCAGGACATTGCTTGTGGGACATCTGCTTGTGAGATTGTAGCTGAGCGGTGCAGCAGAGAAGGGAGAATCATATGGGAAGATTAACAGAAACAGATAAATGCGGGAACTGGGGCCTGAAAGAAATCCCGTGGGAGAATCTGCTTGTAGGGACACCAATCACCTGGGACACCTATGCGGCTCTGTATGGGGCACTGTTTAAGCTGAAAGACTACGAAGACACGGGCCTGAGTCCGGATGAGGTAGTAGAAATCAATGATTTTGAGAAAAGCCAGGTAAGCTGCCTGCTGAAACAGTTGAATGAAGAGCAGCGGAACCATTGCTGGATTCCGGTAGAAGAGAGACTGCCAGAGGAAGAAGCGCCTGTCTGGGTGACAGTAAAACATTCGAGCTGGATTTCAGACTATGGCTCTGATTTTATCCCAAAAGAAGAATGGGGCTATCATCCAGAAAGCAACGGTACATATAAGGGGAAATATGAAGAGGGGATCTGGTGGTATGAGGATGAAGAAAACGAATGGATACGCTGCGATGAGGAACCAAACGAAGCAAGAGACCTTGGAGCTGTATATGACACAGTGATTGCCTGGCAGCCGCTTCCAGAGCCGTACAAAGGAGGCCAGAATGAAACCTGATTTATATCATAATGCCAGCGGTGTGCGGGATCCGGTCGCTGCTAAAGCCATCCGGGAAGTGGACCGCCAGCCAGAGCATGTCAGTAAAGCGGTGGAGCTGATGAAATTCACAGCAGGAAACCTGGACTGTGAGGTAGTCGGCCGGATTGCGTTAAGGGACAAAAAGACGGGGAGGGTGTGGCCATGACGAACAGAGAGAAAGAGCTGCCATCGAGCAGCCTGGAGCAGTTTATTCGTTTCGTGGAACAGTGTCAGGAAGCTTACCGGTTATCTTATTCTTCTGTGGGAGACGAGGATAAGAGCCTTCAGGATTACCTCCATGCGCTGGAATTTACGGACAATAAATACGATATGCACAATGAGGCCCTGAAGCTGTGGCAGAGCCGGAAAGCCAGGCGCCGGCATAAGGACATCATGCTGTTAAACAAAGAGATTGCCGAGTATTTTTCAGATGGATCCGGCAAGAAGTTTTTGAATGAGCTTCGCCAGCTTCTGGGAAGACAGAGGAAGCAGGAACAATATGTAGAGGGGCAGAGGGCATACCACAGGCGGATGCCGGATAAAGATTAAAAGATAGGGAGAGAGGTGACGCCATTGGACAAGCAGATATTAGAGCAGTACATAGACGCCTGTGAGTTGGTCAAAGACACCGAAGAGGAGATCCGGAAACTGAGGAAGCGCCGCAGGCAGATACAGCAGGACAGTGTGAAAGGTTCATCCCATGAATTTCCGTATACGCTCCAGACCTATCACTTGGAGGGTCTGGGGTATGCGGCAGTCAAAGACCCGGATGAGCTGGAACGAAGGGAGAAGCTGCTGGAGGAGCGGATCCGCAGGGCGGAGCAGATTAAGGAGCAGGTGGAAGTTTGGCTTCTGACCATATCGCCCAGGATGCAGCGGATTATCAGGTATAAGTTTTTTGAGGAAATGACATGGGGGCAGGTGGCTATCCGGATGGGACGGAAGGCGACAGCGGATGGTATTAGAAAAGAATTTGAAGCTTTCATAAAAGCTTCCTAAAGTTTTTCCGTTTTTTCCTGTTTTTCCGTTTTGAAAATGTTATAGTGTACCATGAAGCCAAAGGCATTCGGCTGGCGGCTTCTGTACCCCCTTTTATTTGCATAGATGCCGGGGAGACCCGGCGATACAGCAGGATAGAGCAGTCTGGAAGCTCACCGGGCCCATAACCCGGAGGTCGAGGGTTCGAATCCTTCTCCTGCAAGCCATAATAATTTTTCTCCTATTTTTTCCACCCGGCCATGTGCCGGGTGGTTTTTGTATGCATTTTTATCGCGACATCGCAACGGAGGTAAACATGATAACAGCAGTATTTACAGATAACAGCGATTATGCCCGCGCTACTGGCATCTGGCAGTGGGACTACGGGCAGAAATTGCGAATAGAAGGATTAACACTGCCCACAGCGGTGGAAATCCATTTTGCATTAACAGAACAGTCTGGGGACGCGATTACCAGAGTAGGCACCACTAAGGACGGCGTGACAGAGGTAGCCATTCCGGATAGCTTGCTGGAGAATCAGGCAGTAAGTGCAAGCTATGAGATTTACGCATGGATTTATCTGGCGGATAAGACATCCGGCGAGACCGTTAAGCGGATTTCTGTGTGGGTAAAATGCAGACCGAAACCAGAAGGATTTGACGCGCCAGGAGATGCAGAATTGTTCCGGGATGCCATTGCACAGGTCAACGCATCCGCAGACCGGGCAGAGGCAGCAAGGGAAGGAGCCGAAGCTGCTAAAAAGGCAGCGGAAGCAACGGCCGGTAAAATTGAGGGCGAGATTGCCGGAGCCGGACAGATTGCCGAGCAGGTTAAGCAGGATGCGGCAGCAGTTGCGAAAGACAAGCAGGCAGTCTCCCAGATGGCTACAGAGACTACTCAGAATGCCCAGAAGGCAGCCGGAAGTGTGCAGGCAGCAGAGAATTCCAGTACCGCTGCAAAAGAAGCACAGAAAGCCGCAGAGACGGCAGAGGCAGGCGCAACCGCAGTCGCGGAAGAAGTGGAGCGAGACCGGACTGAGGTAAGCAACACGCATAGATTAGTGGAGCAGATGCGGGATACAGTAAGTTTGGATAGACGGGCGGTAGCAGCAGACCGGCAGGCAGTGGAGAATACCGCTTCGCAGTTCGAACAGACCGCCCAGAATGCATTTACAGCCGTTGGGCAGGCTCAGAGCGATGCTGTGGGAGCAGTTTCCGCAGAGGGTCAGAGACAGACCACAGCGGTACAGCAGGCAGGCACACAGGCAGTCAGTGACGTTGAAACAGCTAAGACAGAGGCGGTTCAGGCAGTTACCACAGAGGGCGATACACAGACCAATAGGGTGCAGGATGCGGCTGCTGGAATTGTGGCTGACCGGGAGCAGATTGCGGCGAATAAACAGGCGATTGCGGGCAAGATTGACAAGCAGCAGGGAGCAGAAAACGCAGGGAAAGCCCTTGTGGTTGGCGCGGACGGTAACGTGGAACTGGGAGATGCCCAGACAAAAACGGATCCAACCCTCACCCAGTCTGGGCAGGCTGCGGATGCACAGGTCACAGGGCGAGAGATTGCCACCCTGCATCAGAACAAAGCGGATGCCATTATTGAGACCGCACAGGGTGAGACCATGACCCTGACGGACAGCTCCGATAAGTTGTTCGAGGGTCTGAGGGTGTTCGGGAAGAGTACGCAGGACGGGACACCGACACCAGAGGCACCAGTGCCGATAGTGAGTGCTGGTGAGAGTGGGAACATTACGGTGGAGGTGAGAGGGAAGAACCTGCTACAATTACAAGATGGCCGTGGCGGAAACAGAGGGGTGGAAATTACTTGCAGAAATGGAGAAATATCGCTGGTTGGGACAGCAACAGAAACGGGTTGGGCCATTTTGAAAGTAAATCCGCCGGTTGTTTTGAATGGTGACTATGCCTTATCAACAAGCAACGATGTAGGATGTTACTTAATTAATAATGATTATAAAATAATTATTGCTACATCAAAACCACAAAATATAGTTAATGGTGAGGTTACAAAAATTGCTTTTGGTGTAACAGAGGGAAAAATATATAATATGAATGGCATTAAGGTTATGTTAAATAGAGGTTTAACAGCATCACCCTACGAGCCACCACGCATTCCTCAATCCCTCACCCTTCAAACTCCTAACGGTCTCCCTGGAATCCCAGTATCTAAAGACGGCAACTACACAGATTCGGACGGTCAGCAGTGGGTGTGTGATGAGATTGACTTGGGGCGCGGGAAGTATGTGCAGAGGGTTTTAAAAACAAAGCCGAATAAGACGATTGTTTTTAATAAAAGGGATGAAAATGGCAGATGCAGTTTGTTTGGTGTTTCGCTATTTGGAATTAAATGGATGCAAGGTAATATCCCTTCTCTTTCTTCTATAGCACAGTGGAGCGAATGGGGAAATGGGGTGGATGGAACTTTTGCTTTAGCGCCTGACGGAATTTATTACAAAGATTCTACGAAAACGCTTGAAGAAGTGAATGCCATGTTTGCGAAAATAGGAACGGATTTTGAAGTTTGTGGAGTTCTTGCTACCCCCATCGAGCGTGACCTCACCCCAGAAGAGATTACCGCCTATAAGGCCCTGCGGACATACAGCCCGACTACTGTGATTACAAATGATGCAGGAGCCGGGATGGAAGTGGCGTATGTGGCTGATACCAAGGCGTACATCGACAAGAAATTTAAGGAATTAAATCAAGCTATCGTGAACACTCAAATTGCATTGTTATAGGAGGTACATAATGTACGATATTGTAAAAAATGTTATTATATCAGGTGATTTTAGATTATCCGAGATTATACATCAGGGATAAATATTTAAAAGAACATGGAATAAAATAAAAAATATCGGAAGTATCGGAAATATCGTAGTAGAATAAAATGGAAGCCGAGGGCGATTCGGCCAGAGGCTTTTGTGCCTCCAATAAGAGCCTAACCTAAATAGCCGTCTGGGAAACCGGGCGGTAAGGATTCTTAGCTCAGTTGGTAGAGCAGATGCCTGTTAAGCATCGAGTCTCAGGTTCGATTCCTGGAGAATCCGTTAGCAGGGTAGAGCAGCGGCAGCTCGCCGGGCCCATAACCCGGAGGTCGAGGGTTCGAGTCCTTCTCCTGCAATCCACATGTTTACCTCCTATTTTTTCACCCGGTCATAGTGCCGGGTGTTTTTGTTATCCACAATATGTTGATAACGATGTGAATTATTCACTAAATATAGGACTTTTATGGTAGGCGAAATCCGTTCCCGCATTTTATATAATGGTAAGGGAAAGGAGGTGGAATTAATGAGAGAATATAAAAAAATTCAAAGTCTCATATCTTACTGTGAAAAACACTATAGCAAAGTAAAAGAATTGCAAATATTATTAGAAAGGCATAAACAATTCGCGAAAGAGAACAAAGACTTAAAAGAAGTAATTGACAGACGAGCGAGATGTTATAGAAGAGGTCTTGAAAAATTAAGACGCAGAGTGAGGAAGTATGGCTAAAGAATTCGCGAAGGTATTCTATAAGAGCCGTTCCTGGCGTAAATGTCGTAAAAGCTACATTGAGCAAAGGCGGGCAGTGGATGGAGGACTGTGTGAACAATGCCATGAGAGGTTAGGATATTATGTCCACCACAAGACATTGCTGACACCGGATAACATTGACGATCCGATGATAGCTCTCAATCATGAGTTACTGGAATATGTATGCAAGCCATGCCACGACCGGGAAGAAGGACACTTCCTCGACCGTGGGCCAAAAGAAGAGAAGCGGTATCAGTTTGATGCAAACGGCTGTCCGATTCCGAAAATCAAAAGATAAAAGTGACAATCCCCCCCTGTTTTGAAGAGCAGGAGGGGATTTTTTTCACCGTGCCCCCTAGGTCAAATTTTACGGATGAGATGTTGAGTACCCCCTCCCTTTTGAGGGGTTCTGGAAGGAGATGAGATGATTTGGAAAAAAGCAAGCGGATCAAAAAAGAGGAACGGAGACTTAATCAGATTTTTGTCAACGTACCGGATAATAAAAAGAAAACCGTGGAAGGCCTCATTAAAAGGGCTGCTTTTATGCGCGCTTCGCTGGAAGACTTTGAGGCAGACTTAGACCAAGATGGTTTTGTGGAGATGTTTCGCCAGGGCGACCGGCAGGAACCCTATGAGCGGAAACGTCCAGTTGCTGATCTCTATAACACTATGAATACATCCTACCAGAAAATCATTAAACAGCTCACAGATCTCCTTCCGGAAGAAAATCGGGAATCAGATGAGCTCCTGGAGTTCCTGGGCGGTGGTAAAGGTTGACGGAATTAGAAAAATATTTTGGCGGGATTCTGGATGGAAAAATAGTAGCCTGCGAAAAAATGAAACGGATCTCAGATATCCTGATGGAGCAGTTTATAAATCCAGGGGAATTTCATTTTGATGAGAATATCGCAAATCGCCATATTGAATTTATAGAGCGGTTTTGCAAGCAGCCCACTGGAAAGCTCGGCGTACCGCTCAGACTGCAGCTTTTTCAGAAAGCTAGATTCCAGGCGATTTTTGGGTTTGTCGATGACAATAGCCTGAGACAATACAATGAAACGCTGATTATTGAGGGCAGAAAAAATGGAAAAACCACAGAGACGGCCGCCACAGAGCTGGACATGCTGATTAATGATGGAGAAGGTGCTCCGCAGATTTACAACGTGGCCACCATGTTAGACCAGGCAAAGCTTGGCTTCAATGCTGCAGATAAAATGAGGCGGCAGTCTCCACTGCTAAAAAAGCATATCCGGAAGAGAGCCGCAGATCTTTACTGCGACCTCAACATGGGATTTGTCAAGGCTCTGGCCAGCAACGCAAACAGCCTGGACGGACTGGACACTCACTGCGGCGTCATTGATGAGTTGGCTGCTATCAAAAACAGAGATATCTACGACTTGGTAAAGCAGTCGATGGGAGCGCGTGCACAGCCGCTCCTTTTTTGTATCACTACAAACGGATTTGTCAGGGAGGGAATTTTTGATGCGCAGTACAAATATGCATCAGACATTCTTTCTGGAAAAGCACAAAACAAGCGTTTTCTGCCACTTATCTATGAACTTGACAGCATAGAGGAATGGGACAAAGAGGAGTGCTGGATCAAGGCAAATCCAGGGCTCGGAACTATTAAATCCTTGGATTATCTGCGCCAGATGGTGCAGAAGGCAAAGGATGATGACACCTTTAAGCCGACTGTTCTGGTAAAAGATTTTAACATGAAGCAGACCTCCGCAGCTGCCTGGCTCCGGTACGAGGATTTTGAAAATGCTGAAGAGGTGGGAATCGGATTCCGGTACGGCATCGGTGGGATGGATGCTGCGGATTCCGTGGATTTGAACGCTGCGAAATGCCTCTGCATGAGAAGAGACGATCCGAAGATTTACGTCCGGCAGATGTACTGGATTCCGCAGGCGGTGCTTGATAAAGAGGAGCTTTCCGGCGACAGAAAAGGCCGAGACAATGTGCCCTATCAGCTCTGGAAAGACCAGGGCCTTTTGCGGACTGTGGATGGCAATAAGGTAGATAAGAGAGTGATGCTTGACTGGTTTTGCGAATTACGAGACCAGGAAGACATCTATATTCTGTACATCGGATACGATCCGTGGCATATGGATGATTCCCTTCTTCGGGAATTTCAAATGGAATTTGGAGAAAAATCCATGATTCCGGTACGCCAGGGAGTGATTACACTCAGTCAGCCCATGAAGGATCTGAAAGCCGACCTGCAGGCGAAGAAAGTCATATACGGAGATCATCCGATTGATAAGTGGTGCTTTTTTAATACCAATGTAAAAACGGATGTGAATGGCAATATCCAGCCAATTAAGGGTCTGGATTCCAGAGACAGAATTGATGGAACCCTGGCGCTGATTGATGCCTACAAGGTTTTGCAGGACAAGATGGACGAGCTTCAGAGCCTTATCTAAGAAGGGAGGTGAACGAGTGAAAATAGTTGAACGAGTGAAAGCATTTTTAAATGTCGGCTTCAGAACTGCCTTTTCCATGATTACCGATACAGGAGATGTGTATGCTGCATGGAATGGGAACATTTATGACAGCGACATCGTCCGGGCCTGCATCCGGCCGTACGCAAAGGCAATCGGAAAGCTTACAGCTAAGCATGTGAGACGATTCGGCGGGAAGGTAGATGTCAACCCGGAACCCTATATCCGGTTTCTTCTGGAGGAGCCTAACCCGTATATGGGAGGACATGCGCTCCTGGAAAAGCTGGCAACACAGCTTGCGCTTAACAATAATGCGTTTCTTCTCATTGTACGAGATGAAAATGGGCTTCCTCAGCAGCTATATCCGATTCCGGCCGTATTGGCGGAAAGTGTCTATATAGGCGAGCGGTTGTATCTGAAATTTACATTCCGAAATGGAAAGGTAAGCACCTTCCCATATGAGGAAATCATCCACATCCGGAACGATTTTAACGAGAACGACATTTTCGGAACTTCTCCAGCGCCGGCCCTGTCGCAGCTGATGGAGATTGTCAATACCACAGACCAGGGAATCGTTAAGGCTATCCGAAACAGCGGAGTAATACGCTGGCTGCTGAAATATTCCACCCCGATGCGGGCGGAGGATTTGAAGAAAAATGTGCAGGAGTTTGTGGACAATTACCTGAGCGTTTCCAGCAGTACGTTTGGAGCCGCTGGCGTGGATGCAAAGGCAGACGCGGTCCGGATCGAGCCGAAAGACTATGTCCCGAATGCCCTGCAGATGTCCTCCACAGAAAAAAGAATCTACTCATTTTTTAACACAAATGAAAAGATTGTATCGTCTTCTTATGCGGAGGATGAGTGGAACAGCTATTTTGAGATTGTCATTGAGCCGGTTGCCATCCAGCTGGCGGAGGAATTTACCAGGAAGCTATTCACGCGAAAAGAGCGCGGGTTCGGAAATCGGATTTATTTTGACGCGGCCAATTTGCAATGCGCCAGCCTGAGCACTAAGCTTGCCCTGCAGGCGATGGTGGATCGAGGTGCTCTGACTCCGAATGAGTGGAGAGATACATTTAACCTGTCGCCGGTTAAGGACGGAGATAAGCCGCTTCGGAGACTCGACACTCAGACGGTGGACGGCGTAAAAGCGCTTCTTGATAGCATGACACTGGAGAATATTGCAGAAACCAAGGAAAAAATTCTGGAGAAATTGAAAGGAGGTGGAACGAGTGAGAGTGATTGATATCAAGGGAGAGATCATCAACAGCAATAATCAGTGGATCTATGACTGGCTTGGGATGGAGGCAACCAGTCCCAAAAAGATTTCCGATGCACTGCGGGATGCCGGCGGCGAGGATGTGGAGATTCACATTAATTCTCCTGGCGGTGATGTTTTTGCCGGATCTGAAATCTATACACTTCTCCGGGCCTATTCCGGAAAAGTAAAAGTTAAGATTTTAGGAATCGCAGCCAGCGCCGCGTCTGTCATCGCCCAGGCAGGAGAGTCAGAGATCAGTCCAACCGGCATGTTTATGATTCATAACGTCAAAACATGGTCTTCCGGAGATTACAGAGATATGGAGTATACGGCCGAAACACTGAAGGCAGCCAATGAGTCTATCATTAATGCCTACATGGCCAAAACCGGCATGACTCAAGAAGAGCTTCAGGGCCTGATGGACCGGGAGACCTATATGGCTGCCGCTCAGGCGGTAGAATATGGTTTTGTCGACAAGGTTATGTTTGCAGAACAGGCGCCGGAGCTTCGGAATGGGTTCGGACTTCTTCCGGAGGAAACACTTAAAAAAATTAAAAATCTCATTAAGAATCCGACTCCTTCAGGGCCGGATATTTTAATGCAGAATAAAGCAGTTATGAAATTAAAACTTTTAAATCTGAGAGGAGAAAAGGAATGAACAGAACCGAATATTTAGAGAAAAGACAGACCCTTTACGGAGAGGCAGAGAAATTAATTGAGGCAGGTAGCCTGGACGAGGCTAACGAGAAGATGCAGGCCATCACTGCGCTGGACGAGCAGTTTGAAAACGAGTCAAAGGCAGCAGCCAATCTGAAAGCGATGTCTCAGGTTCCGGCTCCAGTGGCCGGAATTGGAGCTGGAGAGATGACTGGAGCAGCAGAGCCGGTGGACCTGTACGATACAGTTGAATACAGAACTGCATTTATGAATTTGATGGTAAATGGCACTCCACTGCCAGACAAATTTAAAAACGCAGCCGGACCGACTAAGACAACCGATACGGCAGCCGTTATCTCCCCTATTGTTGTAAACAGAATTGTAGAGAAAATGCAGCTGCTGGGAAATATCCTTCCGTTAGTTACTCATACAGCTTTCCCAGCTGGCGTTACCGTGCCAACCAGCAGCGTGAAAGCAGTAGCTACCTGGGTGGCAGAAGGCGGAACATCTGATAAGCAGAAGCTTACTCTTAGTCAGATTGACATTAAGGGCTATAAACTTCGCTGCGCAGTGTCCATGACGCTGGAAGCTGCCACTATGACGCTGGATGTATTCGAGACTTTCTTCGTGGATAGCGTTTCCAAAGCTATGGTATGGGCGCAGGAAGAGGCGTTCTTTAACGGAACAGGATCCGGCCAGCCGAAGGGCGTATTAAAGGAGACAGCGCCAGACGGCCAGAACATTGACATTGCGGCAGCAAAAGAGCCAACCTATCAGACGCTGGTGGATGCAGAGGGGGCACTTCCAGCAGCTTATGAGGCAAACGCTGTCTGGAACATGACCAAAAAAACCTTTATGAAATTTATGGGAATGGTAGATGCAGATGGCCAGCCAATCGCGCGCATCAACTATGGTCTCGGTGGAGCTCCGGAAAGATATCTGCTCGGCAGACGCGTGGTGATTAACGAGCACATGACAAGCCTTGGTGCTACTCTTAAAGCTCCGACCGTGGTAGCCTTCCTGTTTGACTGGGAGGACTACATGTTTAATACCAACTACGCGATGCGTGTAAAACAGTATGAGGATGATGACACAGAGGATCAGATTGCAAAAGCTGTCATGATTGCAGACGGAAAGGCTATCGATCTTCAGTCCCTTGTTACCATTACAAAGAAAAACGCGTAGTAGCTGGAGAAAGGAGAGAGGCATATGCTCAGCCTGAATGTACCGAACGAAGAAATGCGGCTGATGCTCAGAATCAACCATAGCTCTATTGACCCTGAGCTGGAATCCTTAAAAGCCTCTTTTCTGGTGGATCTTGACCTTTGCGGTGTCGGCCGGATTCCGGCCGATGATCCGCTGGCCAAGTCGGCACTCCGGATGTACCTTAGGTGGCAGGAAAATTACAATGGAGAAGCCGAACGATACAAAGAGGCTTACACAGGTCTTAAAATTGCCATGTCGCTGGCGGAGGAATATAAGGCGGTGAAAGTGTGAGAAATGACATCTGCATTCTGGTTCTAAACTATGCTTCTGGAGCGGAAATAAAAAAGAAAGAGTTGCAGGTATTCTGCTCTCGCAAATCTGCCGGAAGGTCTGAATACTATGCTGCCTATGCGGTTGGCCTGAAGCCTAGGTTTGTGCTGGAGATTGATCCAATGGACTGGGAATCTCTGACAGAACAGGGAGAGTATGCCAACAAAGTGATTTATAAAGGTGCAGAGTACAATATACTTCGGGACTATCAGACGAATGAGAGCTCTCTGGAGCTGACAGTGGGGTGATGGTATGCAGGTTAAAATGGAATTTGAAGAAGGCATTAAAACTATTAACCAGATCCTTGACCGGATGCCGGATGCGATGGAAGAGCAGACGAAGACAGTCCTGGAAAAGTCTGGAACTGAAATTAAGAAGCAGGTGCTTCGGGTTATGGTTGAATCGGATGTGGAACAGATAGCGAAGGAAATTGCCCCTTCCAATTATGACGGCAGTCAGCCTTATGTCCATATGAAAGACGAGGTAAGAAAGACCGTTAAAAAGACAGAATCTGGTGTTCCTTACGTTAGTGTAAAAGGCGGAAAGATGACAGGATATAAGTGGCACATGGTTAGCGATGGGCATATTGCCAGGGATAAAAGGACGTTTGTTCCCGGCAATAATTTCATGGGAAAAGCTTTATCTGCCGCTGAAAAACAGATTGATCAGCTGATTGATTCGATGATTGAGGAGGTAATCGGTGAATGATATTAAAAAAATAATTGAAACTGTGCTTAATATTCCGGTGGTGGAACTATTTGAACCGATTCTGCCGCCCTGTGCTACCTGGTATCCAGTATCAGACCGCTCTGGCCTTGAGGGAGATGGAAAAGAAACAGAAGAAATCAGTGACTATCAGATTGATTTATGGGATAGAGACAGGAATAGAGCCAGAGAGAGGGGAAGGAAATTAAAAGAAGCGTTTCTTACCCGCAACGATGTATCTATTCCTGAACTGTCCTATTTTTACGACACAAACGGGAAAATGTGGCGGGCTATGCTGACATTTTCCGTAGTGGGAAAGGAGTAATATGGCTGGACAGAAATCAAAAAAAGCGAACAGGATCAATATCGAAAATCCGGTATATTGTAAATTGCTCACGGATGAGGTAGGAAATACCACATATGGCGAAGTAAAACCGCTCAGCCCGGCGATGCAGATCCAGGTCACTGCATCCCTTGCCTCTGGCGTTCTTTATGGAAACGGAGTGCAGGAGGAAAATATTGCAAAACTGACAGGGCTTACAGTTGTATTGGACGTAAATAAAATTTCTATTGAGGACAGAGCAGAGATTCTGGGAAACGAATTTGAGAACGGAGTCTTGGGCGAGGTAGCAGGAGATGAGGCTCCTTATATTGCACTGGGGTACGAGGTTCCGGAGACGAATGGGTGCAAGGAACTGATCTGGCTCTTGAAAGGACGGGCGCAGCCCTACAACAGCAACGTGCAGCAGTCGACGGATAATATCAACTTCTCAACGGACAGCATCACCATCAATTTTATTCCGCGTACATCTGACAAAGGGCTGCGATTTTTCGGAGATACTGCCAATGCGGATCTGACCGAGCAGCAGATACAGAAGTGGTTTACTACAGGACCGTCAAAACCGCCAGCAGGAGCATAAGGAGGAGCTATGCGAAAAAAAATTTGTGTCCGGGAAGCGGACGAAATCGAACTTAAATTTTCGGACAGGACGTATGTGGCCACATTTAACATGAGAGCAGTAGGATATATGCAGGAAGCGCTTCAGGAAACTGGAGTAGAAAAGATATCCTATGAACATTTTGCAGCTCTTACACTTTATTCTGGGCTCAAAGTCAATCATCCAGATATTACTCTGGAAGAAGCAAAAGCAATGATTCTTACGATGGTTCCGTCTGATGTGGAAGAAGTGGTTGAATCCTATACGCATTCCATTTACGGAATCAGCGTGGAAGAAAATGAGGAAAAGTTAAAAAAAGCAATCGCTCAGATGATAACGGGGGATGGCCAGCCAAGGCAGAGGAATTAGAGATAGATTTTGACCTGCTCTATTACAAATACTGCGTGGAAATGGGATTGTCTGAGCGAAATTTCTTTGAAAGCCCCCTGAAAAAAGTGATTAAGCTACTGGAAATACATAGAAATCAGAATTTCCCCCAGGAAGAAGAGGAAGTAGCCGAAATTCAGTCCATGAGACAGATAGAGGGGTGGGAAAATGGCTAATCAGTATAAAAAGACAATCACCCTTGGTCTTGATTATTCGGAATTTTCCGGCGGCATTTCCGAATGCAATCGAAAGATGGGACTTTTGGACGCAGAAATGAAGCTGGCAGCCGAAAAAGCCAAGGGGTTCGGCGATGCAACGGATCAGCTGAGAATTAAGCAGGAAGGCCTGTCCCAGAAAATTGAGCTGCAGAAGAAAGTGGTGGAACAGGAAGCGGAAGCTTATCGAAAAGCCTCAGAAGAGGAAAAGAAAAGCGAAAAGACACTGGATGCACTGCAGAAAAGCTATATCAACGCGCAGACCAAGCTCAAAAGGTTGGAAAATGCCCTAAAGTCTACCACCGAAGAACTTGAAGATATAGGGAAAGAGTCGGAAGAAGCTGCGAAATCAGTTGAAAAGTCAGAGGAGAAGACAGCAAGCTTCGGGGACGTTATCAGAGAGGTGGCAGATTATCTGAATGCTTCCGGAAATCCTATTGTCAAAAAGCTTGCGGAACACTTCGATGGTTTGAACAATAAGCTGGCATTTGCTGCCTTAAAGACAACTGCTCTGGTGGGAAGTTTTGCAGCTCTTACTGTTAGTACCAGTGAGCATGCAAAAGAGGTGGATACTGCTTCTCAGAAGATTGGCATGACGACAGATCAATATCAGGAATGGGACTATATTCTCAAAACGGTCGATTCCAGCCTGGTGAATGCGTCTGGAGATTTTGCATCTCTGGCAGAAAAAGCTCTGGATGCGGCTCAGGGGGGTGAGGAGTATTCCAAAACCTTCCGGATACTTGGTGTCCATTTAAAAGGTAGTAATGGACAGTTGAAAACACAAGGGGAGCTATTTACGGAGGTGGTTTCCGGTCTTAGAAAATTGAACGATGAAACTTATCGGAATGCTGTGGCCTCCGATTTGCTGGGACAGACGGGGGAGGATCTGATTCCGATCTTAAATATGACTGGACAGGAGCTTGACAATCTATCCAAAACTGCTCGCAATACAGGCAATGTTATGGACAAGGAAACGTTGGAAAAGTTCGTAGGGCTAAATGAAAATATGAAGGAATTTAAGACAGTGATAGACGGACTCGCAGCAAAGGGAGCGGAGGTTCTTTTGCCACTGCTATCCGGGCTGTTTGAAGCACTGTCTATTATTCCGGTTCCAGTGTTGCAGGGAGCCACTATGTTCATCGGTGCGCTTGTAACCCTTAAAACACTTCACGGGATAGGCAAAGATTTAGCAGAGGGATTCCAAGAAGCTAGAAAAAAATTTAAGGAATTTAATCCGGAAGCTTTAAAAACAAAGGCAATCGTTTTGGGTGTAGCTGGTGCAGTCCTTCTCCTTTTAGGAGCTGTGGCAGTTCTGAGCAATAAAGGAAATATTTTTAAAGAGATGATATCAGAAGTGGGGCATACCGTGTCCCAGATTCAGACTACAACCAATAAAGTACCTTACAACGCTCGTGGAACTAAGTATTTTGAGGGAGGTCAGACCTGGGTAGGAGAGGAAGGACCGGAGCTTGTGACACTTCCTCGAGGCAGCCGAATTGCATCTCACCGCGAATCCGTAAAAGCAGTAGGAGGCAAAACAGGCAACACCTATATTTTTAATATCCAGGCGGACAAAGTGGAAGATTTCGCTCGCCTTGTAAAGCTGGCAGAAGAGGAACGAATTGCATTTCGAGCAGGGAGGGTGAGGATTTAATGGCTACTGTAAAAGCGACACTTGTATATGATACCTATGTCAGTGATGCTCACAAATCAACGACCTACGAAAATGCTACATATGCAAGCCTCGGAAAAACGTATCGGATTGGAGTACAGCAGTACAATATTCCCAAATTGGATGACATTGTATTAAATTCCGCCAAGCTAAGACTGTATGTCAGCGAGTCCATTTCCGGTGCCAAAGTAACGGCAGCCCTTTACGATCAGAATCAGAAATTTAGTGGGCTTACTTACAATGATTGGATTCCGGTTATGGACCGGAAAATCCTGGATGCCGAAGGCAGCTTTACTTTTACAAGGGGATCCAGTAGCTATGACGAGTGGATTGAGCTTGATATTGCCAATCTGATTCTCGGAAATATTGGCAAGCAGAATTTTACCCTAGGCATTACAACTAATAAGCCCACTTTTACAATCATTGAAACCAGCCGGAACACACACCCGCCAGAGATCATCATTGACTATCAGGATGCCACTCCGTTTATTCCGACGATCATTTATCCGGACGGTGAAGTGCTTGAAAATGCCGGAACGGTGCGCTTTCAGTGGCGCCACAATACCAGCGGGGGCAGCGCCCAGTCCAAGTTTGAACTGGGTTGGAAAATGCAGTCTGAGTCATCCTGGCATACAGTGACCCAGTCCACGGCTCAGCAGTACTATGATATCAATGCCTCAAACTTCCAGAATGGCATCGTGGAATGGCGAGTAAGGACGTTTAATACTAAAGGCCTCGCCTCCGACTACGCAACAGCCCAGTTTTTTGTTGTCGGAAAACCTGGAAATCCTTCCATTGCCAGTATAAAAAACGATGCTATCACAGAGATAGCCTGGACAGCTAATAAAAGCGAGGAAGCGTCCGCGCGTTTGGAAATCCTACAGGGCGGTAAGGTACTGATATCTAGCGGAGAAATTGCAGCCGGCATCAGCGATACCTGGAAGCCTAACATCATGCTGCCGAATGGAGCCTATACCGTGACTCTGGAAATATCCAATATTTATGGAATCTGGTCCGGAAAGATTGCAAAGACTTTTAATATTGGTGCATCGGCTCCAGCGAGGCCGCAGCTGCAGCTTTATAATCAAGGAGATTACACAGAGCTTATTTATTCGGGGCCGAATACAGAATATTTTGTTTTCCGGGCAGAGGACGGAGGAGCGTATATTCCAATTGCCAGGACGACAGATAAACGGTACGAGGATTACCGTGTATCCAGCGGAAAAAGGTACAGCTATTTTGTCCGCGCCTATGCCGGAGGCTACAGCGACTCTGCTCCCAAGGATATATCCATTTGCTACCCAGGGTATATTATTTCTGGGCTAGCAGGCAGCCGGAGAGTAACGGCGTATCTCAGTTCGGAGGAATATATCAACGACGAGCTGATGGAAGAGTTGGATGTCTCCCTGTCCCACTATGTTGGCAGAGAGTATCCGGTGAGAGAGTCCAGCGGGTTCCGAGACGCCAGCATCAGCTTGGAATTCTTTCTGAGCCAGAAAAATTACCGGAAATTGGCGGAGATTTTGGGGCAGAATCAGCCCATCTGCATCCGCAGTAGTGATTTTGTCCGGATCTGCAGTGTTTCGGAGCATGGCGCAACGAGAGACAAGCTTTTAGGCGGCTATTATGTCAATATTACAGGGCACAGGATTGATTTTAAGGAGGCGGTTGACTATGCGTAATCTCGCGCAGAGAGGATACAGCAATGAGCAGGTGCTTGCCATGCTCAAGGATCACCGGACGATTGCCTTTGATTATGCACTCCTGAATCAGGATGAAAAGTTGATCCGGTGGCTATCGAAAGCCTCCGGATCTGTATCTTTTAATTCCGGACAGGAAGTCATGGGAACGGCATCGTTCGAGGTGTTAAAGGAGGAGATTCAGAGTAATTACTACACCACAGATATGCGGATCGCTCCATATTTTAAGCTTTTGACACCAACTGGATGGCTCACATGGCCGCTGGGGGTCTATATCATGACCACCCCTAAACAATCAGCTAAATATGGGAAAATTCACAGTCAGGTGGAGTGTTACGACAAAGGAATTATCCTGAAAGAGGATAAAATCACAGACCGGCTCTATATTCCTCCGGGAAGCAACTACATCAACCAAATTCGGAGCGTGATTGCATCTGCAGGAATCAAGGTGGTCAATATCCCGTCCTCTCCACTTACCTGCAGTACTGGCCTGGAATATGATATCGGATCGGAAAAATTGAAGATTGTAAACGATTTGCTTTACGCAATTAACTACACTCCGCTGCATTTTGACTCCGCCGGCATCGCAGTCAGTGCCCCATATATCGAGGCGATTGGCCGAAGTGCTGAGGAGTCGTATATCACCGACAAAAGCAGTGTGATAGCAGATGGCTCTACGCAGACCAACGATTTGTATAACGTGCCGAATGTGATAGTGCGGTACGTAGACAATCCAGACGGCGAACCCCTTCGGAGCATTTATACAAACGAGAATGCAGAGAGTCCCATCAGCACAGTTCGCAGAGGGCGAAAGATTGTAGATGTAGAGTCCGTGGACGATATCGCAGACCAGAACACACTGGATGCCTACACAAGACGCGTAGCTATCGAAAAAAGCCAGATTAATGATATCGTGATGCTCCCTACTGCCCTAATGCCGCATCATGGCTATAAAAACTGCCTGTACGTCCGTCACGACAAGATGGACATTGGATCAAAATACATTGAGGAATCATGGAGCATGGAGCTGACTGCTGGCGGAACAATGATTCATAATCTGAGAAAGGTGACATTTATATGATGTATCAATCAGGACTGGAAAAATATGAGGGGATGGAGGAAGCGGTAGGGTATAAAAAAGCCTCTTACCATATGGCCAAGGTTACTGCAGTAACAAACGGGCGCCCCTACATAACTTTTAATGGTGAGCTGAAGCAGTCGGGAAAACCCTATAAATATCTCGCGTCTTACACACCGGCGCAGGGAGATTATGTTCTGGTGGCGGTAGTAAGTGGAACCCATGTGATTCTCGGAAAGGTGGTATAGATGGAATATAATTTGATTTTAAATTTTAAGAGATCTGAAATCCTCCAGACAGATATCGTCTTTTCCCAGGGGGACTATGGGAAAGCTATGCTCCGGCTATCCTGTAGGGATGATGATGTTCCCATCACAGGAGCGCAGTCGGCCACAATATCATTTTCGACACCGAATGGATATCTGGTGACAGGAGAGCTTGTGGGTGGAGATGGTGAATATAGTTATACATTTAAAGGCAACGAACTGCAGGCTCCGGGCAGGATAACGGCAACGGTATCCTTAAAATGGGCAGACGGCAGATTGTCAAGTTGCATGTTTTCATTTAAATGCCGTGCCGTCCAGGGTGGGACGGCCATTGATAGTGGAAATTATCTGACGGAAGTTGATCAGGTGGTACAGGAAGCTAAGGCTAAGATTGCAGAATTGCAGAAGCTGATTGACCAGCTCAAGCCAGGAATAGGCAGCACTGCCCTAACAAAAGCAGATTTGCAGAATGATTTAACCCAGGAGCAGTCAGGAATTAAAGCTCTCGATGCCTTACAGGGGAAAGTGCTTGAGAAGATGCTCAATGATTTATCCGATAAAATGTCAAATGAACTCAAAACGTACGTCTCAAAAAAACAGATTATTAATAATTTACTTTCCACCGTTCCAGGGAATGTGTTGGACGCGATGCAGGGCAAAGCACTGGGGGATAGACTCTCAAAAACGGAGCAGTCCATTACTCAGTTAAATAGCGA
>PPYE01311374.1_pt1 | contig 29331 bp, 27 predicted proteins | sample 1559881 | NCBI WGS metagenome assembly PPYE01 (sample SAMN08240022, study PRJNA423297) | Human gut metagenome, whole genome shotgun sequencing project. | reverse complement strand
ATATATGTATATTCCATTTATATTTGTTATTTTTTCCAAGCAATGCAACAAAAAGCAAATATCCGACCATGGTCATTCTGTATAAAAATCCAGAAACCATCACCATGACACCATCACCAATCTGATGCACATGATAAAGGAGAGAAACTATGCACTGCCCTTACTGTAAGCATGAAATTTCTGAAAATGCAAACTTCTGTGAGCAATGTGGGAAAAAAATTCCCAAGTGTCCTACCTGTGGACATATCATTTGGAAAAAAGAAAATTTCTGTCCCATGGACGGAACCCCTTTGCCATCGGAATTTTTTGCTGACTGGCCATTGGAAGAAGTTTCCCTTTCTGAAGAAATCACAGCACCGGAAGATCCTCAGCAGGAATCCTCTTACAGCGAGATGGACGCAGCAGAATCAGACATCACAGATGAGGACGATTATGATGAGGATTTTGATGAAGATTTTGATGACTTTGAAGATTACGATGATTACGATGAATCTGAAGAGTCTGAAAAAACCAATTGGAAACCAATTCTCATTGCAGCTGCCATTATTGGTGTGATCTGCGTCTTTGCCAGCTATATCGCGATTGTAACCGGGCCAGGCACTTTGAAAAAAGACCAGAACATCCATGTAGAAGCGTCCGCAAAACAATCCGCATCACAAGAAGCAGATGCAGTTGTGATTTTCCAGCATTCCAACTATACACTTTTGCTGCCTCAGAATGACACAATGCTCTGACAGCACAGAATTTATCTCTGAAAACGAACTGCCCCGTTTTGTAAAGACAATACAAATCGGGGCAGTAGTACTTTCTGCAGTTTTTTCGCAGCTTATTACAATCAGCAACACAGCCGATCAAGGCGCATTTCCCTTTTCTCAGCCATATGCAAAAACGCTTCTTTAGACAAAAGCCATTTGAGAAATAAATTTTATTGATACCAAATTCTTATGATACTCTTATCAATTATGTTCTTACAGCAGCCTTTCCCTTTCAAAGTCGAAATAAGCATTCTATCCATTTCCCCAGTATACAAAAAATAACGAACAATCGTAAAAAATATTTTACATTTCTCTTGTACTTCTATATATTTCGTTGTATAGTATAAGCAATAAAAGGAGGGAATTATCGTGCAAGCAAAACATAAAGTTTTTCTTCTAAGTTTTTGTACTGTATTGCTATGGGCATCCGCATTTCCTTTGACAAAGGTCGTGCAGGAACAGTTTACATCCAATCCTCTGGGATTTCTGCGCTGCAGTATTGCCGCTTTTTTCTTAATCATCATTGGCAAATGCAGCCATATCCGTATCCCGGCAAAAAAGGATATCCCCTACTTCATACTGGCCGGTGCCATGGGCTTCACAGGCTATATGATCTTTTTCAACACAGGTATTCAAACACTGACCTCTGCAACATCCAGTATCATTGTGGCCCTCACTCCCATTTTGACAGCAATTGGCTGCGCAAAGGTTTATCATGAAAAAATCAAAACCATAGGCTGGATCTCCATTGCCACTGCCTTTATCGGCGTTTTGGTGCTTTTGCTTTGGGATGGTGTTTTTTCTATCAATGTAGGTTTGATCTGGACAATGGGCGCCGCCCTCGTATTCTTTGGCTATAATATGATGAGCCGTTTGCTTACAACAAAAGGCTATACGGCGTTGGAAATCGTTACTTACAGCATGATTTTCGGTGCCTTGCTTTTGGGCTTTTGGTCTGTGCAGGGATTCCAGCAATTGGCTGCTTCAGACATGTCCCATATTCTGGCGCTTGTATATTTGGGTGCTTTTCCCAGTGCGGCAGCTTACTTCCTTTGGGGCAAAGCAATGTCTTTTGCCAACCGTACCAGTGAAGTAACCAATTTCATGTTCGTTACCCCACTGCTTTCTACCATTTTGGGATTCCTGATTCTGCGGGAAATTCCCAACCTCGGTACATTCCTTGGGGGTGCCATCATCATTTGCAGTATTATCGTATTTAATTTAAAAGGCAAATAAAGCTTAGTCAATATAATAAAAGCTGGAATCTTGAAAAAAGATTCCAGCTTTTTTGTTTTCTGCTGAACCAGCACCTACTGCTGCTCTGCTATTTTACATCAAGTCATCACTGTCCGATGGACGTTGCCGGCGGAAGCTGATCCAAAGTCTGGAATACATACCCTTTCGCCTTCAAATCTTTCAACATCTGATCCAGCGCTTCTGTATTGGATTGAGAAACTGCATGGAGCAGCATGATAGACCCATTGTGATAATTGTTCATGACCATATCATAGGCAGCCTTTGTCCCTGGCTGATTCTTCGGATCCCAATCATTATAGGCAAAACTCCAGAAAATGGTTTTATATCCTGCTGCTTTTGTCTGTTCCAAAGAGCGAATGCTATAAACACCTTCTGGCGGACGGAAATATTTCGGCATTTCCTGACCTGTCAGTTCTTTATAATAAGCTGCACAGCCATTCAGCTCCGCCAAAATTTGTTCATTGCTCAAGTCGGACATATTGGGATGAGATACAGAATGGTTTCCCACAATATGCCCTTCCGCAACCATTCGTTTCACTAATTCAGGCTGATCTTCCATATAACTTTTTGTAACAAAAAATGCAGCCTTCACATCATTGGCTTTCAAAATATCCAAGATTTTAGAAGTATACCCATTTTCGTACCCTTCATCAAAAGTCAGATAAATGACTTTATGCTGGGTATCACCTAAATAATAAGCATCATAATTTCCAATGGCAATTTCATCCTGGGCAGAAGGCGGCAAATGATCGGCATTTCTGCGGAACCACCAGGATTTTTTGTCATTGTAACCCACATTTGCCGCATTCACCGTAGGCTGTTTCGGTGTTGCAACAGGATCATAAATGAGCTGTACTTCCGGCACTGCCGGTTCCTGTGTTTCCTGTTCTGCTGCAACAGCTGTCGGTTCCTGCTGCTGTACAGGCAAATCCGATGGTGGAACAGCACAAGTGGTCAAAGACGCATAAAGTGCTACGATAAAACTAAAAATTGAACCAGTATCCATAAAATTCCCCCTTATCGAATTCTCTTACGCTTCCATCTGCCATATCCATGGCAATTCCTTTCTCGCTTGATTATAGCATATCTTTCTGTTCAAAAAAAGGAAACAATTCCTGACAAAAATCTTATTTTTCTTTCTGGTAGTAATGATACAGTGCCTGCGTACCAAGGTTCGCCATACCGGATTCTGCCAGTTTTTCATACATTTCCAAAACAGAATTCAGCATCTTCAGATCCAGCTGTACCTGTTCACTTTCTTCCACCGCAATTCGCATATCTTTGATGTAATGCTTGATATAAAATCCGGGCGCATCATCGCCTTTTAAAATCCGTGGTGCCATATTGGTCATCTGCCAGCTGCCGGCAGCACCTGCGGAAATGCTGTCCAGCATGGTCTGCTGATCCAAACCAACTGCTTTCGCATAGGCCAACGCTTCGCATACACCAGAGATAGCACCGCCCAATGCAATCTGGTTTGCCATTTTGGTATGCTGACCACAGCTAGCCGGGCCTTCATAAATGATATTGGTGCCCATAGCGGCAAAAATATCGTGGCATGCATCGAAGGCTTCCCGATCACCACCAACCATAATAGACAAAGCACCATTTTTCGCACCAGTATCGCCGCCGCTGACAGGCGCATCCAATGCATACACATTTCTTTCCTTAGCCGCGTCATAAATCTTCACAGACAGTTTGGGACTGGTTGTGGTCATATCAATGAGATATGTGCCCTGTTCCGCTGCCGCAAAAATCCCTGTTTCTCCAAAATAAACTTCTTCTACATCATTGGGGAATCCAACCATGGTAATCACAGCATCCTGCCCTTTGGCACAGGCCGCAGCAGTATCACACCATTTCGCGCCTTTTTCCAGCAAAACTTCCGCTTTCTGCTTTGTTCTGGTGTAAACAGACACTTCATATCCTTTTTTCATCAAATTTGCTGCCATGGCACATCCCATAACACCAATACCGATAAACCCAATTTTTTTCATAGAAAATCTCCTCCTATCAAATGCAAAAAGCGGCCTTCTATGCAGAAGACCGCTCCATCTCAATATTTTTTAATCAGTTCTTTGACTTTGCCGATAAAAGCTTCTCTGTCTACATTTGTTACAACAAAAGCATTATGATCATCAAACTGTTTATCGCTGTAAAGGTCTGTCACTGTTTTGCCAACAGTCAGGGGCCCCTTTGTTTCTACGCGGACACCAGCTTCTTCAGCTGTGAACATTTCGGGATAAACGGTATAAAGTACCGCCGCAGGATCGTGGAGTGCAGCACCGGGTTTACCCCAGCCAACATATTTTTCCAAGCCTTTCTGCAGGACATCATGGAACAGTTTTGCCTGTGGTGTACCAAATGCCGCAATTTCTTCCAGTTCTTCCGGTGTTATGTAAGCCTTCATGGTCACATCCAGACCACACATATGTACAGGAATCCCGCAGCAGAACATCATATCTGCCGCTTCGGGATCTACATAAATGTTAAATTCGGCTGCGGGAGTCACATTACCGCCAATGGCAGCGCCGCCCATGATAACAATCTTTTTGATGAGCTTAGGCAGCTCTTTATATTTTGCCAAAGCGATGCCCACATTGGTCATAGGGCCAACGGCAATGAGTACTAATTCCCCATTCAATTCTTTAGCAATGCGATAAATAGCATCCCATGCTTTTTCTTCCGGCAAAACATCGTCAGGAATGGGAAGTTCTACGCCGCCAAAACCATCTGCGCCATGGAATTCTGCTGCTGTATGCAGTTCACGGAACATAGGTTTATCTGCGCCGCAGTAAATAGGGAAATCTGCGCCGATAGCACGGCGTACACGTTTTGCGTTGGCTGTTGTTTTATCCAGACCAACATTTCCGGCTACGGTTGTTACCGCGCGAATATCCAATTCCGGCATCTGACACGCCAGCAGCAGTGCCGCGGTATCATCTACGCCGGGATCACAGTCAATGATTACAGGTATCCGATTCATGCTTTTCCCTCCCCATAAGTCGCAATTGCTTCTACCAACAAGTCTACAAATGCCTGACGGTCAATACCCATCAATACTTTCGCATTGGGTGCTTTTCCAAGAGCACCGTTAAAGTCTGCCACAGTAGCGCCTTTACAGAAATCTCCGGCTGTTTCTACCTGCACATACAGATCCTGAGACTCCATGATTTCGGGACGCAGAAGGGCTGCTACTGCAACCGCATCATGTACGGGTGCGCCTTCGTAGCCCAGACTTCTATGGAACTGATAGAAGAATTCCAGCCAGTCTGCTACGATCACTGCCACACGATTGCCGAGGGCACGAATCCGTTCAAAGTCTTCCGGGAAGATCATTGCTTTTTCTGTAACATCCAGACCTGCCATAATGATAGGAATACCGGATTCAAACACAACAGCTGCCGCTTCGGGGTCAACCAGAATATTAAATTCTGCCGCAGGTGTCCAGTTACCATACTGCACGCCGCCGCCCATAAGGGAAATCCGTGCAATCTTTTCTTTCAGTTCGGGATATGCCATCAGCAACGCCGCAACGTTTGTCAAAGGGCCTGTGGGAACCAGTGTGATAGGTTCATCACTTTCCTGGATAAGTTTTGCCATAAGGGAAACTGCATCCATGTCTTCCAGTTCAAAATCGGGTTCAGGCAATGCGGGGCCATCCAGACCGCTTTCCCCATGCACAGTAGGTGCGATAATGGGGTCAGAAATCAGGGGTCTGAGCCGTCCCATAGCAGTAGGCACATGCAAATCGATCAATGTGCAGATACGCTGCGCATTGTATGTTGTTTTTTCGATGGTCTGATTGCCGCATACAGATGTAACACCGCGGATGTCCAGCATAGGGCTTCCTTTTGCAAGAACCCATGCGATTGCGTCATCATGTCCCGGATCGCCATCCAGAATAATGGGAATTCTTTTCATAATTTTTCCTCCACAAATATTTTTTTCTTTTGAAAAAGCCGGAGCGTAAAACGTTCCGACTTTTTCCAGAAACAATGTCATTTTAAATTATTTTGCTTCTGCATTTTTCTTTTTACCGTTATTCTTTACACGTTTTACACGTCTTACCTGTGTTGCCGCATAGAGGATCAAACCGATAATGGTCGCAAGGTAAGGAATTGCGGATACCAGGAAGGAAGAGAAGCCCTGCATACCTTCCATCTTATTGCCAAGGGCACTGGCAAAACCAAAGAACAGGGATGCGAACATGGTTCCCAGAGGTTCCCCCTGACCCATCGCCTGTGCAGCCAAAGCAATGAAACCACGACCAGCAACGATACCTGTATTCCAGCTCTGAGAGTAGTACATGGACATGTAAGCACCGCCCAGACCAGACAGAGCACCGGAAATACCCAGTGCGATATACTGGATTTTCAATACGCTGATACCAACGCTGTCTGCCGCATGGGAGTTTTCACCTACGGCACGGATCTGCAAACCAATAGCTGTTTTATACAGCAGGATCCAAACCAGCAGTACCAGAATGAATGCTACATAAGTCAAAATGGAGTGACCAGAGAAAATAGGCCCCAAAATAGGGATGCTTTCCAAAATAGGAATATCAATCTTAGGTGTCAGCATGCCAGGTGTTGTCAGGCTGGCTGTGTTCCCCTTCAGACCTGTGAACAGGTACAGAAGGAAAATGGTACCGCCTGAACCAACCAAGTTGATGGCGATCCCGGCAAGGATAATATCTGTTTTCAGTTTCAAAGCAAAGACACCGATGATCAATGCCAAGATGATACCTACTACAACGGCACCAATTACGCCTACCCACCAATAGCTTGTCCAATAAGCGAACAATACGCCGAACAGCGCGGAAATCATCATGATACCTTCCAAACCGATGTTAGTAACACCAGCTTTTTCTGCTACTACTGCCGCAAGAGCCGCAAACAGAATGGGAGATGTAATACGAATGATAGAGTAACCAAAGCTTGTTGTGAAAATCATGCTAAAAATCTGTTCCAACATTATGCGTTACCCCCTTCCACTGCTGCTTCCTGCTGTTTTTTCGCAAGTTCTTCTTTTGTTTCTTTAACAACCATTTTCTGTCTTGTCTTAGACATGAACTGTTCAGCTGCGAAGAACAGGAAGATTACTGCCTGAATGATATCGATCATTTCTGCGGGTACACCTGCATAAATGGACATCAATTCACAGCCACGGTTCAGATATGCAATGAACAATGCCGCAAAAGGAATTGCCAGCGGATTGTTCTTTGCCAGGATGGCAACAGTGATACCTGTCCAACCATAGCCAGGCAGATCTTTCCACAGGAATGTGTTGTATCTGCCCAATACTTCGATGGCACCGCCCATACCACTCAGTACGCCGCCGATAACCTGAGAAAGGACGATTACGCCGCCTACTTTCATACCAGAGTATTTAGAGAAAGATTCGTTGATACCAATCATACGAATGGTGTAGCCCCAACGTGTACGATACATGAAGAAGCCTACCAGGATTGTTGCAATGATAGCAATTGCAAAACCCCATGTCAGTTCTGTACCGGGTACAATTTTTGCAACCTTTGCTGTTTCCAGGAAAGGATATGTCTGTGTGGAACCCTGGCTTCTGTCTGCAAATACATTGCTCAGGAAGTGCATGATTACATACAGTACCACATAGTTCAGCATCAGGGAGCAAACCATTTCACTGGCATTGAGCTTTACTTTGGCAATTGCGGGGATCAGCATCAGCAGACCACCTACAACAGCACCAACCAGAATACATACAACTGGATGCAGGCCAGCTGCCATAGGTACATAAATTGCCAGCAGAGCTGCTACAAAGCCACCTGCCATAACAGTACCTTCACCAGCAAGGTTGAACTGGTTTGCAGAGAACATAACGCAAACCGCCAGACCGGTAAAGATAATGGGTGTCATACGTCCCAAAATAGTCAAAATAGAAGACATATTCAATGCGCCGTTGCTGATAATGGGACGAATCAGCAAACAGTTCAGCGCCTTTGCCGGATCATCCGCGCAAATGAAAATAAATATGAATGCAACGGCAATGGCGATAGCAATGGCCACAAAGCCGCGCATGAATTCAAACTTCAGCTTTTGTTTATTCCCCATGCTGAACCCTCCTTACTTCTTCATCGCTCTGCTGTTTCAAGCCCAGCATATATTCACCCATGACTGTGTCAGTCAAAGATGTTGTATCTTCAAAATATGCTGCGATGCCGCCGTTATACATGATGATCAAGCTATCGGACAATTCCATAACTTCATTCAGGTCGGCAGATACCAGCAATACTGCTGCGCCTGCACGGCTCAGTTCCACCAGTTTCTTACGAATGAACTCCGTAGCGCCAACGTCGATGCCTCGTGTAGGCTGGTCAGCAATGATCAGTACAGGTTCTGCGGAGAATTCCCTTGCTACAACTACTTTCTGAATATTACCGCCGGACAGCATACCTACCTGCTGGTTTCTGCTCTTGCAAAGGACTTTATAGTCTTTGATGAGCTGGTCACTGTCTTCATGCATTTTCTTCATGTTAAACAAGGGGCCATTATTGTATTTTTTGTCTGCACAGCGGTCACTCATCAGGTTTTCCTCAATGGTAGCTGTTCCCGCCATACCGAATGTCATACGGTCTTCTGGAATCAAAGAAACGCCCAGATCACGGATTTTACGCTGAGGCTGACCAATGACACTATGGCCATTTACAGTGGCACTGCCGCTGTCAGGAATATTCAGATTGAACAGCATATCTACCAGTTCTCTCTGACCATTGCCTTCTACACCGGCAATCCCCAGAATCTCACCTTTGCGTACGTCAAAGGAAAGTTTGTTAAGCATTTTCTTATTCCATTCATTGGTATATTCCAAATCACGTACACGCAATACCACATCTGTGGGCTGTGCCTGATCTTTTTCTACTGTCAGAATAACATCACGACCAACCATCAGACGGGAGATTTCTTCTTTGGAAATATCCGCTGTCTGGTATACACCCATGGATTTCCCACTGCGCATGATAGTCAGGCGGTCTGTGATCTGCTTGATTTCATGCAGTTTATGAGAAATAAAGATCATGGTGTAGCCCTGTTCTTTTAAGTGAACCAATTCTTTAAACAGTTCTTCTGTTTCCTGAGTGGTCAGTACCGCTGTGGGTTCGTCCAAAATCAGGATTTTTGCACCACGCACCAGTGCTTTTAAGATTTCTACTTTCTGTTTCATCCCTACGGGGATATCTCTGACTTTCGCATTGGGATCTACATGCAGATTATATTTTTTCGCATATTCTTCTGTGATCTCAACAGCTTTTTTATAGTCCATAAACATACCTTTGTGTTTGGGTTCCATACCCAGGACCATATTTTCCGCTACTGTCAGATTGGGTACCAGCATAAAATGCTGATGTACCATACCGATTTCTTTAGAAATCGCCACAGTTGGTGATGTGAGAGAAACTTTTTCTCCGTTTACATAAATTTCACCTTCTGTGGGCTGTTCCAGACCGAACAGCATTTTCATCAGTGTGGATTTACCCGCACCGTTTTCGCCCATCAAAGCATGAATTTCTCCTCGTTTGACGTTAAAATCAACACCCTGATTGGCAGCAATACCATTGGGATAAACTTTGGTAATTCCCTTCATTTGCACAACATATTCATTGTCAGCCATTATCGGGTCCCCTCCTTCTATATCATTGGTAAAGATTCTGCACCTTCAAAAAGTCCTTTCTGCCCAAGCAACAAAAAGATTTTTTCAATCTGCAGAGGTACTATGAAAAAAAAGGGGGCTGTTCAGCCCCCTTAGATTTGTGATTACATTTCAGCGAACTTATTGATTCGTATGAAATTAAGGTCTTACAGATTCTCTCAGTTCTACAACTGCGTTTGTTGTATCGCCGATAGCGCTGGGAACTTCAACTTCGCCGTTTGTAACAGCTGCAACAGCATTGTCAACTGTTTCTTTTACGCTGTCAGGAGAAATCTTGTCATAGTTCTTATCTGTTACCAGGCCAACGCCGCCTTCGTTGATACCGATCAGGATCTGCTGGCCCCAGTATTCGTTGCCTGCATCCCATTCATCGAAGAACCATACCAGAGAGTCGCCGATGTTTTTCAGACCGGATGTCAGAGTGATGCCTGCCATTTCAGCGGAGAATGTGGATTCCTGGTCGGAGTCAACACCGATGAAATATGCTTTGCCTGTTTCCAGACATGCTTCTGCGGCACCGTTACCAGCATTACCAGCTACGCCCCAGATGATATCACAGTTGTTGTCGTTGATCATGGATTCAGCCAATTCTTTGCCTTTTGCGGGGTCAATGTAGTTACCAATGTATCTTGTATCTACTTTGATGTCAGGATTTACGGACTGTGCACCCAGAATGTAACCATACAGGAAGTCGTTGATTACGGGGCTGTCTACGCCGCCAACGAAACCGATAACTGCATCTTCGTTGATTTTTTCAACGTCTGTTGCAGTTGTCATAGCTGCTGCATAAGCACCAACCATGTAGCCCAGGTCGTTCTGTGCATAGCTCAGGTTTACTACGTTAGGCAGTGTGTATGTTGTGTCATCGTAAATCAGGTATTTCTGATCAGGGTATCTTTCGGATACGTTTTTCAGATATTCAGGCATCTGGAAAGTACCAACAACGATCAGGTCGTATTCGCCGGAAGCAGATACTTCGTCCAGATAGCTTTCCCATTTCGCTTCATCTTCGGTTGTACCGCCCATTTCAATGGTTGTGTAAGTAATTCTGCCGGCATCCTGCAGTTCTTTCAGGCCTGCTTCCGCAGAGTCAAAGAACGATTTGTCACCCAGGTTACCATTTACCAGGTTGCAGACATTGTAAACCTTTCCGTCACCAGTGTCTGCTGTTTCAGTGGTTGTTGTGTCGCCGCCGCTACCACAGCCTGCCAGCATAGTAACTGCCAGAGCGGAAGTCAGCAACAGAGAAAGCAATTTCTTCATAGTCGATCTCCCTTTCTTGTTATAAAATTGGACTAAACAGGAATAGTTGTGCCATGACATGGACAACATATCCGTTTTCAGTTTACAGTATCTATCCATTATTGTCAATAAAATAACCCGACTATACCCGCGTTTTGTCAACTATAAACAAAAAAATTGCATTATTTTTGAAAATTTGAATATTGTATTCATTCTGCAAAAACACAGATGTCGTCAGAACGCAAACAAAAAAGCAGATGTATCGCTTTTTCTTACAACACATCTGCTGATTTTTATTTTTCTGACTGTGCAAAAGCCATTAACCTCTTCTGAACAGACCCTTTTTCTTGGGCTTTTCTTCTTCAGGGGGAGCTTCGTTTGTCATGTTGGGTTCTCTCTTGCCGTAAACTTCGCCTCTGGCAACAGGAACACGAACGCCTTTGTTCAGGCCAAATTCGATGATGAAGCAGTCATAAGTTGTGTCAACAACTTTGCCGTACATCCCTGCATTTGTTACAACCATATCGCCGATCTGAATTGCATTTCTCTGTTCTGCCAGAGCCTTTTCTCTTTTCTGAGTAGGTCTGAAAGACAGGAAATACATGATGATTACCAATGCTACGCAGTAGATGATAACCAATGTGAAACCATTCATGCCGCCAAACAGACCGCCGCCTGCTGCCTGCTGTGTACCCTGTGCTGCTGCCTCGCCGCTACCGGAAGAAACGGTAGTGCTGACGTCCAGCAAAAATGCTGTTAAGCTGTTCATTTCCTTCTCTCCTAACGTTGTTAAATTCTGAAAAACACAGTAAAAATATTATATCCGAGTTTTGAAAACACGTCAAGCCTTCTTACATACCGTTTCTGCGAAAGCCTTCCAGTTTTTCTTTTTTGTACTGAGGGAAACGGTCTTCGTCCATTGCCTGACGGATTTCTTCCATCATGGTGTTAAAGAAATGCAGATTATGCAGAACGCACAGACGCATTGCCAGCATTTCTTTTGCTTTGAACAAATGACGGATATAGGCTCTGGAGTATCTGGAACAAGCAGGACAAGTACATGTTTCGTCAATAGGTCTTTCGTCCAGCTCATATTTTGCATTCATCAGATTGAGTTTACCTGCGTTTGTATAAACGTGTGCATGTCTGCCGTTTCTGGAAGGCAGTACACAGTCAAAGAAGTCCACACCACGTTCTACCACTTCCAGAATGTTTTCCGGTGTGCCAACGCCCATCAGATAAGTAGGTTTGTTCTGAGGCAGATAAGGTACCACTTCTTCAATGATACGATACATTTCCGCATGTGTTTCCCCAACAGCCAGACCGCCAATGGCATAGCCGTCCAGATCCATTTCCGCAATACGTTTTGCATGCTCAATACGAATATCTTCATAAGTCGCACCCTGGTTGATGCCGAACAGCATCTGCTGTTTATTGATGGTATCATCCAGACTATTCAGGCGTGCCATTTCTTTTTTGCAGCGTTCCAGCCAGCGTGTGGTACGGGCTACGGAATTTTCTACATAACTGCGTTCCGCAGGGATACCAATACATTCGTCGAATGCCATAGCAATGGTAGAACCCAGATTGGACTGAATACGCATACTTTCTTCGGGGCCCATGAAGATTTTTCTTCCATCCACATGAGAACTGAAATAAACGCCTTCTTCTGTAATCTTACGCAGTGTGGTCAGGGAAAACACCTGGAATCCGCCGGAGTCAGTCAGAATGGGCTTGTCCCAAACCATAAATTTATGAAGGCCACCCAGTTTTTTGATGATTTCATCACCGGGACGTACATGCAGATGATAAGTATTGGACAATTCCACCTGACATTTCACTCTTTCCAGATCTTCTGTGGAAAGAGCACCTTTGATGGCCGCAATGGTTCCTACGTTCATGAATACTGGTGTTTGAATAACACCATGAGGGGTATGGAACTCCCCTCTTTTGGCTCTGCCGCAAGTTTTCAATAATTTATACATATCTTACCTCATTTCCGCTCAAGTTTTGTCTGTACTATCATATCCTGTTTTTTATGGAAATTCAAGAATTTTTCCTGCAATCATACCTTTTTTCACGGAAAAGCCCACAGAGCCGCCCTTGACACACCCCTTTCCTGTGCCTTATCATAATAAGGTAAGAATATAATCAGGTATGGAACGGAGAATCACTATGTCTATCAATTTGATCGCAACAACCACATTTGGTCTGGAAGCCGTTGTAAAACGGGAATGTCAGGCCCTTGGATTTGAAAATATCAAAACATCTGATGGGAAAGTAGAGTTTACCGGCACAGAAGCCGACATCGTCAAAGCCAACATGTGGCTGCGGTGTGCAGGGCGTGTCTGGGTAAAAATGGGCACATTCAAAGCTGTTACCTTTACAGAGCTTTTCGATCAGACAAAAGCACTGCCCTGGGCCGACTGGATTCCTGAGGACGGCAAATTCACAGTCGTTGGCAAATCCGTAAAATCCACACTGTTCAGTGTATCCGACTGTCAGGCTATCGTCAAAAAAGCCGTTGTAGAAAAACTGAAACAGACTTATCACACTGACTGGTTTGATGAAACAGGCGCTTCCTACACCATCCAAGTAGGTATTTTGAAAGACGTTGTTACCCTTGCCATTGATACCAGCGGCTCCGGTCTGCACATGCGTGGATACCGTGCAAACGCACTGGATGCACCTTTGAAAGAAACACTGGCTTCTGCTATGATTCAGCTCAGCTATTGGCGGAAAAACCGTATTCTGCTGGATCCCTTCTGCGGTTCCGGTACCATTCCCATTGAAGCTGCCATGATCGCCCGGAACATTGCACCTGGCATTCACCGCAAATTTGCTTCTGAAGAATGGGAACGCATCGGCAAAGATCTCTGGAAAAAAGCCCGTGTGGAAGCATATCAGGCAATCAACTATGATGTCATGCCGGAAATCTACGGCAGCGATATTGATCCTGATGCCATTGAGCTGGCAAAAGCCAATGCAGAAAAAGCCGGTGTGGATGACTGCATCACCTTTGAAGTAAAACCTTGTCAGGAAATCGTATTGCCCGGGAAATATGGCGTCATGATTACCAATCCTCCTTACGGCGAACGTATCGGTGAACTGAAGGAAGTGGAAAACATGTACCGTGCTTTGGGCGGCATCATGAAGGAAAACCCTACTTGGTCTACTTACCTCATCACTTCCATGGAATATTTTGAATCTCTCTTTGGCAGAAAAGCCGACCGGAAACGGAAACTGTTCAATGGCCGTATCAAAACAGACTATTATCAGTTTGAAGGCCCTAGACCCCCGAAAGATCTGTAATATTCCTGCTATCCATATAACATAATGAATAAAGGCATTGTGATTTCTTTCCATAGAATCACAATGCCTTTTTGTTTTCAAAATGAAAAAGACCTCCGTTATATTCATGAGGTCTTTTTTCTTCATTATTATATTTCTTTATCCGTTACACAAATCAATGGTCAGATACAATACTTTGCCATCATTTGCAACACCAATCCCAGCTTGTGTCATGGTGCTGTCCATAATGCCATTGTGTTTTGCCGCTGTACGGAGCAGTTCCGTATAAAGCTGCACCACATCACCTCGTGTTGTTGCAATGACTTCTGAAGCAGTATGGAACTGCACATTGTTTTCCATCATACGCTGGAAAGGTGTCTTGCCGTCTTTGCTTTTGTAATCAAAATATTTTTCTTTGACCATTTCCGTACTATGGTCAGCCGCAGTCTGATCCAGACCTTGATTTTCTGTCAAAACTGCTAGGCCAGCTTCTTTTCTCTGGACATTGATGATTTCCAGCAGTTCTTTTTCAATATCAGTCTTTTGCGCACCGCTCAAAGAACCAGTCAACGCGTCTTTTGCAGCAAATTCCTTTGTCTGAAGCAGCAGACCACAAATCTGATTTTCATAATCCAGAGGAATTCTGGCGGAAGCATATTCTCCATTCAATACTGCACAATGATCCACATTGCTGATGCTGTCCACATGAGACGCATCATTCAGCACTCCTCCACCCTTGATTTCCTGATACTGGAACTTACTGGATGGTGTGAAAAATTCCACAGCAGCATCATTTTCAAATGTCACCCAGAAATATCCATCTCCTGTGTAAATATAGCGATCTAAGCCATATACTGTTTCGTCGATTCGTGTAGGAGCGCCGAATGTTCCTTTGACTTCTTCTGTTGTTTGTCCCAATGTCAGCTCCTTGCCGTTAATGGTAACTGTTTTTTCCATTACCGCGTCGCCTTTGGGTACAGAAGTGCCATTCTGCACGCCTTCATAAAATGTATAAGCGCTCAGAAACGCAGTGACTGCTTCCTGTACTTTCAATGTATTTTTGGGGGCAAATGTTCCGTTCTGATAACCGGAGATCAAACCAGCTCCATAAGCCTTATCAATGTAGGATACTGTCGTTGCGCTGATGTTTTTGGTGTCTGTAAATGGATTTTTCTTTGCATACAGAGACATATCAACGCCCACTTTTTCCAGTGTACGCACCAGCATGATTGCCATCTGTTCTCTTGTCAGAGGATTTTCCGGCGCGAATGTTCCCGGTTCCACACCAGCAATGATGCCCAATCCATATGCTTTCAGTGCTGCTTGTTCATTACAGTCGGAAAAAGGATTTTCTTCCGGCATAGGTGCTGTTGTTCCTGTTACTTTTTCATAAAAAGCCACCGCAATTTCGCTGAATTCCACTCTTGTCATGGTATCCTGCGCCTGCTGAAGCAAAGGTGCGGAAATAAGCTGCAAAGAATATGCCTGTTCCATATGAGGCACTGCCCAAGGGGAAGCATTGGTCGAAACTGCCCCGAAGGCTGTAAAACAAACACTGACAGACAGCAGTGCTGTTACGGCTACACCTACCAGCCGTTTCATACAATCATCTCCTTTACAAAATTGTGAAGAAATATTTACAAAATTATGAACCGTTTTATTATAACCATATTTCTGCCTTTTGGCAAGCAAAATCCCGAAAAAGGTGTTTTCTGAAGAAGATTTAACCTAAGAATACAGCGATTTTCTTTTTCATTGGTTTCTGAAAGAGGAATTGTGATGGTGATTTTCAAAAAAACACCTACTATATATATTCCTAGTAAAATAAGAAAGCCGGAAACCTTTATTTATAAGGATTCCAGCTTTCACATTTTTGCTATGATTTATCCGATATTCTTTTTCATGCGTCTTTTCCATCACCTTGCCGCAATGGCATCCACCTTTTTTGTTCCTTCATATAAACGACTGCCTTCAAAAGAATGGGCGTTATCAAAGTAGTAACAATTACCACCAATACAATGGCAGGAAACAGTGTTGATGAAATCAATCCTGCCTGCTCCCCTTTCTGTGCCACACTCAGCGCAACCTCACCACGGGAAATCATGCCCACGCCAATGGCAAGGGAATCCATATTGGAAAAACCACAGATTTTTGCTCCCAAACCGCACCCAACGATTTTAGAAAGGATAGCTACGATCAATAAAGCAAGTGTAAATAATATCAGTTCCTGTGACATCCCCGTAATTACTGTCTTAATCCCAATGCTTGCAAAAAAGATGGGGGTAAAGAACATATAGGAAGTGATATTGATTTTAGATGCAATATAGGATTTCGTTTCTGTAACATTACAAAGAATCAATCCTGCGAAATAAGCCCTGTAATATCCGCAACTCCGAAATAAACTTCCGAAATATAGGACAGAAGCAAACAAAATACAACGGCATAGATCGCTACTCTTCTTTTTGTTCCATATACGATTTCCAACTTGCGGAACAGTCGAAATACAAAAAAGCCGCAAACAGCAATAAATACAAAGAACAAAAAGATCTTCAGCAAAACCACCATAATTTCTACCCCGGGAACTGTGAAACTGGTTATCACTGTTAATGCAATAATCCCCAGAATGTCATCGATAATAGCTGCTCCCAAAATGGATGTTCCCATTTTCCCTTTTAATTTTCCCATCTCACGGAGCGTTTCCACAGTAATGCTTACAGATGTTGCTGTTAAAACGATGCCCACAAAAGTACTTTCCAAGAAAATCATGGTATCAGGTCTTTCACCATGGAAAAATAGGAAATATGTCAAAAACCCACTTCCCAGAGGGATCAAAACCCCAACAAAAGCAATGATTACCGCAGACTTCCCTGTTGCCTTCAGATCATCAAAATCTGTATCTAAGCCTGCCAAAAACATCAAAAAGATTACGCCGATTTCTGCCGACTTTGTCAGAAAGTCCGTTTCATGCAATATATTCAGACAACTTGGCCCTAGTAACACCCCGACCAATAATGCGCCAACAACCTGCGGCATATTTACTTTTTGAGAGAGCAAGCTGAATATTTTAGTAGAAAGCAATATAATCGCAACAAATAACAAAAAATCATAAGATTCCATTACACAAACCTCCTCACTCTTTCAATTTCTTTGGACACACATGATAGGAAAAAGACTTTTGTATGAAACAAAAGTCTTTTTCTAAGTTGTATTCTATTAATAAATTCAATTTATTCTGCTTCTGCTACTGCACACACATTTTGCGCATTTTTCTTTTTGATATGCAGAATTTTCAGCGCTGCCAGTGTGCCAATCACCAGAACAACCGCCTGGAAGATGAACATATAAGTATATGCTTGTGTTCCTAAAGTATCCAGCCAATAGCCAAACAGTGTGAACTGGAACAGGTCAGGAGAAAAACCTACCGCTGCTGCAATACCGATTGTAGAAGCAGTTAAGTTTCTAGATACGCCTGCTTCTGTAATGGTAGCGTAATAAGCCCCGCGCCCGATGTATACTGCTGCGGACATGATCAATGTCAGCGCAATCAGCAGCTGCGCTGCTACACCTGCATCCGCAACCAGCAGATAACCTAAGCCTAAAATACCAATTGTATATACACCCAACAGTACTTTGGAAGGAGACCCCACTTTATCAGTCAGGATACCACCAATGGGTGCCCCCAGCAGAGTCATACCATGCTGTCTTAAAATCGCAACACCGCCAGAGAATGTAACTGCAACACCCAATACATCTGTGAAGTATGGTGTGAAGTAAGTCAATGTTGTCAGGAAGGAATAAACTGCGAAGATGGAGATAGCAACCAGCCAAGTTGCGGGCTGTTTCATAATCATCAAGAAGTCAGCAACCACATTGGTTTTCTTTGCTGCTTTTTCTTTTGCTTCCGCTGCTTTTTTCGCACGTTCTGCCGCAATTTTTTCTTTAGGATTATCCAATACGATCATAGCGATTGCTGTCAATACGAAGGAAAGTACCGCAATACTGATCATAGCTGCTTTCAGACCTGCAACGCCTTCCATAAATTTCATGTAGAAAACCATCATTACTGCATTGAAAACAATGTTGAAAATACCGATACATGTTTCATTCATACCGAAGATTCTACCCTGGTTTTCGTCTGCTGTTAAATCACGGATCATCTTGATATGTGTGGGATAGTTCATCAGCAGGCTGGCGATGGCAAAGCCAATCCACATCAATACTGCCATGAAATATGTAGGATACATTACAAAAATAAGAGTAAAAATACCGTTCAAAAGTACTGAACCTACATAAATATACTTGTAGTTGAATCGGTCTGCAATCCAGCCGCCAATAGGTGCCCCAAATACATTACCGAACCCATAGATTGTAATCAACAGCCCCATTTGTGTATTGGTGGCATTCATAAATTGCTGAAAAGGATCATACCAGATGTACTGGATAAATGGAATGATATATACAATGGACCAACATGCTCCCAGCACCAACAGAGTAATTGGCAGCTTTAATGATTTCTTTTCCATACATACGCCTCCTCAAATCGTTTATTTTTCTTTTTTCACAGATAAATTGCTGCTTTTCAAAATCGTAATACCTGTAAAGCCAAAAATGATTGAAACCAATGGATTAATCAAATTCAAAAGACAGTAAGGTAAATAATCCAGTGTACTAACGCCTAAATACGTACTCATGGCTACTGCACAAGTACACCAAGGAATCAATGGAGAAGTCAACGTACCGCCATCTTCCAGTGCTCTGGAAAGGTTCTGCGGTGCCAAACCTCTTTTTTCATATTCTTCCTGAAACATTTTGCCTGTAATCAATAAAGACAGATATTGTTCACCAGATGCAAGGTTCATAAAAACGCAGGTGCAGATGGTAGAGAAAATCAGAGAACCAACGCTTTTTGCAAATCTCAAGATGTTCTTTGCGATGGTTTCCAGCATGCCTGTCACACTCATAACCCCACCAAAACTCAAAGAACACAAAATCAGTGATAATGTCCACATCATAGACTGAAGACCGCCGCGGGTCAGCAATTCGTCTACCATGGCATTTCCAGTCTCACTGACATATCCATACTGCAAAACATATCCTACGCTGCTGATGTCGTGTCCCTGTACAAAGATGGCACAGAACACACCCATAAATACACTCAGCATCAACCCTGGAATCGCGGGAATTTTAAAAATCACCATAAAAATAATGAATACCAAAGGCAAAATCAAAAGCGGTGAAATCACAAAGGACATATCCAACACATCCAGCATATTTTGAATTTCTGCCGCATCCACTGTCTCAGCGGAATAATTTTTGTTTAAGATCATAAACCCAATCATAGCCAGTACATAACTTGTACCTGTTGTATATGCCATATGTCGAATATGATCAAACAATGTAGAGCCAGCAATGGCAGGTGCCAAATTTGTTGTTTCGGAAAATGGAGACATTTTATCCCCAAAGTAAGCACCGGAAATGACCGCACCCGCCACCATGGGTGCCGGAATCCCCAAACCGGTACCAACACCAACCAATGCCAGCCCGACAGTTCCCGCTGTTGTCCAGGAACTGCCGGTGGCAACACTTACCAATGAACAGATTACCATGGAAGTTACCAGAAAGAAATCCGGAGATAATACCTTTAATCCATAATATACAATGGCAGGTACGATTCCGCCGGAAATCCATGCCCCGATAATAAAACCAATGATCCCCGTGATCAAAATCGGCTGCATAGCAGTATAGATAGAATCAAAAATCCCTTTTTCAATATCATGCCAGGAATATTTCAAGTAAAATACACCAAGCAGCGCGCCTACTACGGTGCCCGCCAATAGAGGGAAATGGATTTCAATGTCCAAAAACAATTGACAGCATACCAACAATATAATGACTGTTATCAGTGGCAGCAACGCCACAAAAATGGTAGGTTGCTTTCTTTTTCCAGTGTCACTAAACTCCATCTTGATTCCTCCTTACTGCTTCTTATACCTCCTATCGGCTTCAAGCATGTTTTTTCAATACATCTGCCAACAAAACAATTCCTTTGCGGATCTGTTCTTCTGAAACGGTTGTGAAATTCAGGCGCATGGTATTCTTCGCACCATCATTTGCGTAGAAGAACTCACCGGGAATATATGCCACACCTGCTTCTACAGCTTCATCCAGAATGGCATCTGCATCCAGTCCTTCCGGCAGTTCTACCCAGATAAACATACCGCCTTCGGGACGTGTAAATTTCACGCTTGCGGGGAAGTTTTCTTCCATCATAGACAGCATCAGATCGCATTTTTCTTTATATGCAGCCTGGATTTTGCGGATATGTCCTTCCACATCGTAGTTTTTCATATATTCTACAACCTGAAGCTGTGCAAATTCGTTACACTGCAGGTCCAGACTTTCTTTCAGTCTTTCGTACATCACCGCATGCTCGGGAGCTGCACAAATCCATGCTACGCGCAGACCGGGACAGAGGATTTTGGAACAAGAACCCAGATAAATGACTTTACCCATGGTATCCATAGATTTCAGGCAAGGGATATGTTCCCCTTTGAAACGGATTTCGCCATAAGGATTATCTTCAATAACCACTACATCATAGCGGTTGATGACTTCCATAAACTGTTTTCTTCTTTCCAGTGTCCAGGCTCTGCCGGTGGGGTTCTGGAAATTAGGAATCACATACAGCAGTTTTACTTTTGGATTTTCTGCCAGTACACGTTCCAGATCAGAGATCACAATACCATCTTCATCAGTATCTACGCCCAGGAAGCTGCATCCATAAGGACGGCAAGCATTGATACCACCCAGATAGCTGGGGTTTTCTGCTACAACGATGTCGCCTTCATCCAGGAACAGCATAGCTGTCATTGCCAGACCCTGCTGAGAACCAGTGGTCACAACAATGTTTTCTATCTTGGCATCTACGCCTTCTTTTTTCTGCATTCTTTCTGCCAAAACCTGAAGCAGTTCTGGATTGCCTTTGGAAAGACCATACTGGAAAGCCTGTTTACCTTTCTTTTCAATCATTTCCATGGTGGATTTTTTCAGATCTTCCATTGGGAACAGATCGGGATCAGGCAGACCAGCTGCGAAAGAAATGACACCCTGTTTGCTTGCGATTCTTTTCTGCACGCTTCTGATTGCGGAAGGTTTTACCCTGTCCATACGAATTGAATAACCCATAACATTACCTCCTAAATAAATGCTTTCCGCACAAAATTCTTCCTTTATATATACGCAATATTATTTCGCAGCTGCCAGGCATGCCAGCGCAATGGAATTGATCTTGATTTCCGGTGTATCGGAACGGCTGCCCAAAATAACGGGTGCCGCTGCTCCCAGAACGATGCCTGCCCATTTTGCGCCGTTAAACTGCAGCCAGGATTTTCCCATGATATTACCTGCTTCGATATTGGGGAAAATCAGCAGATCCACTTCTCCGGCAATCTTGCTGTCGATTCCCTTATGTTCTGCGGCGTGTTTATCAAAAGCTACGTCAAAAGCAATGGGGCCTTCTGCGGTACATGCGGGAAGTTCACCATTCTTTACCATTTCTACCAAAGCCGCTGCGTCAACGGTAGAGATTACTTTTGGATCCACCATTTCGTTTGCTGTCAGAATCGCTACATTGGGATTTTCAAATCCAAGATTCTTCATGGCATTTAAAGCACTGCGCATGATCACTTTTTTCTGTTCCAAATCAGGTGCTACGTTGATGCCGCTGTCAGAGCAGTAAATCAGTTTGTGATACTGAGGCAGTTCATACACTGCCAGCAGACTCAGCAGATTGCCTGTACGCAGACCGTATTCTTTGTTCAGTACACCGCGCATATATACTGCTGTATTGACAATCCCTTTCATCAGGACATCTGCTGTTTTGTTTCTTACCAGTTCCACTGCTGTTTTCATTGCTTCCGCTTCATCAGGGCAATCCACCAATTCATAATCCGTAAAACCGATCTTTTCTCCAATCTCACGGATTTTTGCGCCATCCCCTACCAAAACAGGTTTGATAAAGCCGATTTTTGCCGCGTCACGAACTGCGGACATAACCGCTTCGTCCTGAGCAACCGCTACACTGACCGTTCTGGGTTCGATGGATTTTACTCTTTCCAGCAGATCCGTAAAGTTTTTCAGCATATTTTTACCGCCTTTCTTCCTATATAATAGCAATCAAATCAGAGATACTCTTTTGCTTCTTCTTCGCCACTAAGAACACGCAGGGCACCCAGCGCCAATGCTTCCATTTCCATTTCACCGGGAACAACAGCTTTGGGAGCCAGATAAGCAACTTTTTCATATACGTCATGGACGATTTTTTCGGCATAAGCAATGCCGCCTGTAAAGATCACACGGTCAACTTTTCCTTTCAGAGAAGCGCCATAGAGAGCAATTTCTTTTGCAACCTGATAAATGAAAGCATCCAGAATCAGTTTTGCTTTTTCATCACCGTTTGCCGCTCTTTCTTCTACTTCTCTTGCATCTTTGGTGCCAAGGTAATCATACATACCGCCTTCTGCGCTTACTTTCCGAACCATCTGTTCTCTTGTATACTTGCCGGAATAGCAAAGTTCGATGAGCTGATATGCCAACAAGCCGCCGCTGCGTTCCGGGGAGAAAGGCCCATCGGTTCTGCCGCCGCTGCCGTCAATCATTTTGCCTTTTTCATGGGCAACGATGGAAATACCGGAACCAAGGTGTGCCACAATGAAATTGAAATCTTCGTATTTGCCCCCCCATATCTTCCGCAACTTTTCTGGAAACAGCCTTATGGTTCAGCGCATGGAACCAGCTGAATTTTTCCAGATCAGAAATACCAGTGATTCTTGCTTCGGGAATCATTTCATCTACGGAAACCGGATCAACAACAAAGGATGGTACACCGATTTCATCACCGATATTTCTTGCAATGACTGCGCCAAGGTTAGAAGCGTGTTCGCCATTGATGGCATTTTTCAAATCTTCTACCATTCTGTCATTTACGCGATAAGTGCCGCCCGGAATGGCTTTCATCAGGCCGCCTCTGCCAACAACACAGTCGAACTGATCCAAAGAAAAGCCTTCTTCTTTCAGCACATCTACGATCATGTTCTTACGGTATTCATATTCATCAAATACATGGGGAAACTGTTTCAGATCTTCACCCGTATGTGTAATGTTCTTTTTCAAAACCTCTTTCTTATCTTCATAGACAGCAACTTTTGTTGATGTACCACCTGGATTGATCACCAGCAAATACATATCAGCACTTCCTTTCTTTGTTCTATTTTGTATGCGAATTGTATAACACTCACATTTTTTGCATATAAAAAATAGACAATTTATCCATAAATCTATCCGAATAACATGCAAATACCGGCTGTCTCATAGTTGCAAACTAGGCTTTTAACCCCGAAAATTCAAGGTTTTCATCTTGGGACAATAAAAAAGACTTCCCCAAAGGAAAGTCATTTTTATAAATAGATTCTCATTTTAACTTTTCAGATATTTCTCTTCCTACTTCCATCAATCGTTTGATTTTTGTTTCATAGGTACTGTCTTTGATTCTTGTTGTTGGCCCGGAAAGACTGATGGCTGCAATGGCCTGTTTTGTAGAACCCTTCATAATGGGAACCGCAATACAGGTCAAACCCAATTCTCGTTCTTCATCATCTACGGCATATCCCTGTCTGCGAACCTTTTCCAATTCTTTCTCCAAACCATCTATGGTGGTAATGGTTCTTTCTGTATATTGCTTCATGGGATGTTTTTCGTAAACGCTCAAATCAATCTGGTCTTTAAATGCCAGCAAGCATTTCCCTACCCCAGCGCAATAGCACTCATTTCTGGAGCCCAGATCAGAATTAAATCCAAGAATCTGCTTATTTTCTTCTTTGTAAATCATTACGCTATGATAAGCACCGCCATCACTGCGTTCCAATACAGATACATTGACTGCTTCATTGAACTCATCATGGAGACGCTGTGCATAGGGTTTGATGACCTTCTGCAAACCAATTTTCTCACCGATGCTGTTGCCGATGACAAAAAGCTTCATACCAAGGCCATACTTTTCGGTTTCCGGATTCTTTTCCACAAAATCCTTGCTTTCCAATGTTGCTAATGTCCGATAGACCGTACTCTTGTAAATATCCAAATCTTTGCTGATCTGTGTGATGGAAACTTCTTTTCCCTGTTCATAGAGATAATTCAAGATATCCAGCGCACGGTCTACGGAATTAATGATAACCGATGTCATGTAATCCCACCTTCCTGTTCTATTGATTAGAACTTGTTTTTCACATTACCATAAAATCCCATGAAAAACAAGAGGCTTTCCAACGGATTTTTATAGATACATATTGTGCATGTCGCACACATTTGCAAAAAAATAAATATTGGGAGTTGACTTGTATAAATTCCAGTGCTATGATTTAGGCAAATTCTAGAACATCGTTTTATCTAATAGAACACATGGGGTACAATTCATGAAAGTATTGGTAAAACCGGAAAGATGCAAAGAATGTGGACTGTGTGATGCATTCTGTCCCAAAAAGGCAATCAGCCACGCTGATCATACCAACCTGGCTGGCTACCATCCGGTCGTAATCGATGATGAAAAGTGCATCGGCTGTGGTATCTGCTATACCACATGTCCCGATGGCGTATTCCATGTATTTGGAAAATAAATAAGGAGGATTAGAAAATAGCTGAAATGATGAAAGGCAATATCGCAATTGCAGAAGCTGCCGTACGGGCAGGGGTTCGCCTGTATGCCGGTTACCCCATTACCCCGTCCAGCGAAATTATGGAATATCTGTCCTGGCGTCTGCCCGAAGTTGGCGGTGCTTTTGTTCAGGCAGAAAGTGAACTTGCAGGTATCAATATGGTTTATGGCGGTTCCAGCTGCGGCGTCAGAGTTCTGACTGCTTCTTCCGGCCCCGGAATCAGCCTGAAACAGGAAGGGATCTCCGTTCTTTCTGACGAAGAACTGCCCGCACTGGTAATCAACGTCGTTCGTTACGGCAACGGCCTTGGTACACTGTTCTCCTCTCAGTGCGACTATTTAAGAGAAACTCGCGGCGGCGGCAACGGTGATTATAGATGTATCGTTCTGTGCCCTTCCAGCATTCAGGAAGCTGTGGACATGGTTTCTACCGCTTATGAACTTGGCGAAAAATACAGAGTTGTTGTAGTGATGATGACAGAAGGCGCTCTGGGTCAGATGATGGAACCCGTTACACTGCCTGATTTCCAGGAACCCAAACGGAATTACTGGGGCTTTGACGGCAAATACTCCTACAAGAAAATCGGTATTTTCGACAGAGATTCCAAAAAAGAAGCTGTTGAACTGAACAAAAAATACGCTGAAATCAAAGCAAACGAACAGCGTTGGGAAGAAGAAGGCATTGAAGATGCTGACTATGTATTTGTTGCTTATGGTGTTCCCGGCAGAAGCACACTGGGTGCCATTCGTGAACTGCGGGCAGAAGGCCACAAAGTTGGCTTGATCAGACCCATCACTGCATGGCCCTTCCCTGAAAAAGCCTTTGAACACATCAATAAGAACGTAAAAGGCATCATCACTGTTGAAGCCAACGCTACCGGCCAGCTGGTAGACGACGCGGCTCTCTTTACCAAAAAAGTTCTGCGCGCAGATATTCCCGTTTACGCACTGCCTTTCGTTTACGGCGTGCCTCCCATCCGTGAAATCAAAGCCAAATTCGCGCAGATCCTTGCAGGCGAAATAAAGGAGGTATATTAAGATGGCTGTTGAAAGAAAAGTACCCGCAATTATCGACAATCCCATGTCCTTTTGCCCCGGCTGCGGTCACGGTATCATTATCCGTCTGATCTGTGAATGTCTGGAAGAACTGGGACAGGATCAAAATATCATTTTCCCTATCGGTGTTGGCTGCTCCTCCAACCTGGGCGGTGGCCTGGTTACAGACCGTCTGCACTGTCCTCACGGCAGAGCCGGCGCTGTTGCAACCGGTATGAAACGTGTAAATCCCGATAACATCATCATCACTTATCAGGGTGACGGCGATGCTTACAACATCGGTATTGCTGAATCCATCAATGCCGCTTACAGAAATGAAAACATCACTGTTATCACTGTAAACAATACCAACTTCGGTATGACAGGCGGTCAGATGAGCGTTACCACCATGGAAGGTCAGAAAACATCCACTTCCACTCATGGTCGTGACTGCTCCATCACTGGGTTCCCCATGCGTTTCCCTGAACTGGTTGCATCTCAATTCCACGTTGCCTACGCTGCACGCGGTACTGTCAGCAGCCCTGCACATATCAATCAGCTGAAAGGCTACATCAAAAACGCCATCGAAGCGCAGATGAACAAAGAAGGCTATTCCATCGTTGAAGTGCTTTCTCCCTGCCCCATCAACTGGAATCTGACACCCATTAAAGCAATGGAACGCATTGACAATGAATTGATTTCCTATTTCCCTCTGGGAGAATTTAAACAAAGGAGCGTGAAAGAAGCATGAAAGAAATGGTTTTCGCTGGTTCCGGTGGTCAGGGTGTTCTGACCTGCGGTCTGATTATGTCTGATATTGCTGTTAGCAAAGGAATGAATGCCACATGGTCTCCTTCCTACGGTTCCGCAATGCGCGGCGGTACCGCTAACTGTACAGTAAAATATGGTAGTGATTACATCTACAACCCTCAGCAGGAACAGCCTGACGTACTGCTGGCTATGAACGAAGAATCTTTCCGTATGTTTATGCCAATCGTTGCACCCGGCGGTATTTGTGTCATCAGCGACATGGTTACCTGCGACACAAACATTCGTGACGATGTAACAGTTGTAAGAATCCCTTGCATGCAGATTGCAGATGAAATCGGCAATCCCAAAGGCGCAAACATTATTACGACAGGCGCTATCATTCATCTGGTAAAAGACTTTACCAAAGAAGAAGCCATTGAAGCTATGAACAATATGTTTGCGAAAAAAGGTAAAGCAAAATTTGCAGAATCCAATACCAGAGCACTGACTGCTGGCTATGATGCTGTAAAAGATTGATTCATATAACAACCATCCCCCAAATACACATTCCATAGAAAACACATCTCTCAAAAAAGACTCTCTAAACCACCAAACAGTGGTTCAGAGAGTCTTTTACAATTACACTTCAATATATAATCACAAAACCGTTTAAAAGTATTCCAGATTCATAAATGGTATAACCAGTTCTGTGATATTTTCATTTTGATCCATACCCCAATAGGCACTATAAATGCCATCGCCCATTCCGCTGGCAAACATCACCAGCCTTTTTCCGCTCTGGGGTAATTTCCATAACAGGAAATTACCAGCACCCACTTTTACAGCAAGATCACTCTTTGCGTTCTCCGCAAACAGGTAAGAAAAATAATCCTGATACAGATTTTCTTCCGGATGTTCCTGTTTCCATTCCTCCAGAAATACTTTGTATTCCTTTGCTGTGGACACATCCGCAAAACAAGCCAGGCCGGTATCTACCCCAAAAAAGGAAAACACACCTGGTTTTTGCAGATCTGTGGGTTCAAATCCTTTCGGCATGGCAATTTCATACCGCAAAGGAATCTCGTCAGTGATTTTGAGCCTTGCCGCCGCTACTCTTATACCTGCTAAAGCAGACCGCATAATAGAAAGCTCCACATCATAAGAGCCTTTCGGAATTTGTTTTTCCAAAACTGTCTGGTATTTCTCATTGCCCAAATAAGCCATCGGGTCTGCAAGAACCACACGACCTGTGGGCAAATCAACCTGTCCAACAGCCACTCTTTCTAACTTCTCCGTTTTACGAAACAGATTTTGGAAGAATACAGCATCATAGGTTTCTTGATTCAAAAACTTTAGATTTCTCTCAAAAGCTATTTGCAACGGATGTTTCACAGGTTCCCGAATTTCTTCACCTGTTCTGGTATCTACAAAATACTTTCCATCACTGATAAATTCCAAATCCGCACCTATGGGCATATAAAAAACATTACGCACCGCAGGTTCTATTTCCATCAACAAAGAAAAATCCACCACAGTCAGATTTTCCACCTGATTGATATATTCCTGGGTATCCGTATCCCCCAGAGCAACCCATCCTGTACCGATGCCGTTATTTTCCCGAAACATCCATTTCAGTCTGGATGTTCCGCTTAACAAAGATTTTGTGACGATACAGGCGCCCAATGGCTGATATGATTTCTGATTTGTTTTTTCTGTTTGTTTTTCCTGTTTTTCCGTATTGTTTTTCTTTTTGTCAAACAATCCCATAATGCCCTCCTTCCGCACTTCTGTGATACAGTATTTTAAAAAAGCCTGCAAATGCAGGCTAAAACATTTCTTATGAAACTGTATGGATATTCATTCTGCGATTTCTGTTTTTTATGACGCAATCAAAATTCCCTTTGCTTTCTGAATGAAATCCGCATCTTCCAGTATATACTCTGTTTGCTTCGATACAGGTTCATCCATCACCGCATCAAACATACTTTCCCTTCTTACTGCCGCAAACAGTTTTTCATCATAAAACACAAGAGAAATCTGACCTTCCACTGCATCAGCAAATTCCATGATTTTTTCCATACGCTGAGGTGTCAAGATATAATAAGCATTATGTTCATCATGAGGTTTCAGAAACCCCATGCCGGAACATCTATCAGGAGTTTTTTTACTCATTATTTTTGCCTATTGAAAGCCATTATTTTTTCAGCTCTGCCAATGCAGCTTTTCCTTCGTCGGTCAATCCATCCACAATATATTCCTCGCCGCAGCACATATCAATTTCATATGTAACCAGCCAGTTTTTCTCTTCCATTTCTTTTAACCGTTGCAGGATTTCTCCATGCTTCATACCTGTTTCCCAGGCCAAAGCAGCCGCATCTGTTTCACCATTTTTTTCTGTCAGTGCCACGATTTTTTCCATCAACAACAAATATGTTTCTTCCAACATGCTCATCCCCTTTTTTTGTATCAAGTATACCATGTATCACCTTTATGAACAATCATTAGTTTTATGCATAGCACCTGTATTCATATCCTTCAAAATCATTTATACAGGAAGAATCTCATTCATAAAAATAAACCCTCTCATTGTTTTTGACAATACAATTTATT
>PPYE01275418.1_pt1 | contig 29333 bp, 25 predicted proteins | sample 1559881 | NCBI WGS metagenome assembly PPYE01 (sample SAMN08240022, study PRJNA423297) | Human gut metagenome, whole genome shotgun sequencing project. | reverse complement strand
CGTTCGGGCAGCGGCGATGCCTTCGCCGCTATCGTCGCGGCGTCTCTCGTGCGCGGCGATGCCCTCATGACGGCGACGGAACGCGCGGCGGCGTTCATCAGCAAGTGCCTTGCCTACGCCGTCAAGCTCGATCTGCCTTGGAACTACGGATTGCCGTTCGAGGAGTACCTCTGCGAGCTGAAATGAAGCGTTTGTATGCGTGCACCATGCAAGAGCATGCTGCACGCGTTTTTGAAGGAGAACGAAAGCCATGATCGTCTATGCCACGCATAAGGGCGGGCGCTACCTGCCGATGGAAGAGTCGCTGAAGGAGCAGCCGGAGGGCAGGCGCGGGCTCTACGTCAACCTCACGAATCGCTGCAACTGCGCCTGTACCTTCTGCCTGCGCCAAATGAAGAAGATGGCGGAGCAGTCGTCGCTCTGGCTGAAGCGGGAGCCGACGGTCGAAGAGGTCAAGGCGGAGCTCGGCGGCGTGCCATGGGAATACGTGAGGGAAGTCGTCTTCTGCGGCTTCGGCGAGCCGACGGAGCGACTTGAAGACCTGATCGCGCTCCTGCGCTACGTCAAGGGAATGCATCCCGATATCCCCACGCGCGTCAATACGAACGGGCTTGGCGAGCTCGAGCACGGCAGGGTGTTCGCATCGGAGTTTGCGGGCATCCTGGATACCGTCTCGATCAGCCTGAACGCTTCGAATGCCGCGCGCTACCTCGCGCTCACGCGCGCGAAGTTCGGCGAGAAGTCGTACGAGGCGATGCTCGCCTTTGCGCAGCACTGCAAGCCCTACGTGCCGAACGTCGTGCTCACGATCGTCGACCAGGTCGAGGGACCGGATGAAATCGAGAAATGCCGCAAGATCTGCGCGGATCGCGGGCTGACGCTCCGCGTGCGCGCCTACGAGGATTCGTAAACGAAGTAGTGATACATAAACGAAGTGACACATAAACGAAATAAAATATAAATGAAGTGAAAAACGGCTCTCAGACGCTCACAGACGTCATAAGAGCCGTTTTTCATTGGGGGTCCTCATAGATAACAAATTACCTTCTTCTCTATTTAGTTGTCTGCAACGATTCCCTCTCGAGCAGGAAAGCTGCATATCGAATGCCTAGCTAAGGCAACCGTGATACCAAAATCACATTTGCACGTGCAGTTCATCTCGTCCGTTACCGATAACGATAGGCGATAGTGGAAATCCGAAGGGGGATACCCATACCAACTACACATATCGATGGCTTCCCAGATGATGTGGGAGATACCCACGGGGGCGTCCTTCCCATCCTTTCCCGATCCTTGGCGCTATTGCTCCCTTGGCTCATGCGGCCGGCTGGCGACTCCTAGTCATCATGCTGCCGCATCCCTGCCGTGAGGAGGAATGCACTTCAATGCTGCGCCTTGTCAGGTGGTGGAGAAGCTCCGCCAAATCTTAGCTTCGATATTGCCTCACATCCTTTCGGCAGAACCCATTGCTTCGAGAAGAGCCTGTTTCGGCAGGAGCACGGCACTGCTTTCATCCTTTCGGATTGCTTGATCGCGCTTTGCATCCTATCTCCTCTTGTTACCCATAGTATAGCATAGTTGTCAGAGGATTGCAATAGATGGGAACTCATTTTTCACGTAGTTTCATTTTTTAGGATGGAATTCAGGCGTGGTCGCTCGCGAGGACGAGCAGATCGATCCGCGCGGCGCCGCCTTTCTTCAGCAGATGGGCGCAGGCGGTGAGCGTCGCGCCTGTCGTCAGGATGTCGTCGATGAGGAGGATGTGCCTGCCGCGGATCGCGATGGGCTCCGCAAGGGCAAATGCGCCGCGAAGCGCAGCTTTGCGTTCGTGCGGAGCGAGACCGTAGAGCGGCGGGGTGGGCCTCGTTCGGGCAAGGGCGCGGAGGATGGGGATCCGCTGCGCTGCGAGGTAGGCATGAAAGATCGCCTCCGCTTGGTTGAAGCCGCGCTCGCGTTCGCGCGCAGCGTGGAGCGGAACGGGAACGGCGAAGTCGGCACGCAGAAGCGGTAGGCCGGCGGCGACAAGGAGCGTGTGAAAGGCGGGGAGGAGGGCGCGCTTCCCCCCGTACTTGAGCGCGCGGATGACCGGCTGAAGCCCCTCGTGGTACGGCGCGACTGCCCATGCTTCGTGCACGAGGGCGGCGAGTGCGGGCGGCAGCGCAAGGCGATGCGGCCGCAGGACCATTTGGCGGCAGGCCGCGCAGAGCGTGCCGCGCGTTTCTACGTAGGCGCGGCAGAGCGGACAGCGCGGCGGGAACAGAAAGTCGAGGAGGAGTGATACGGGGGAATGAGCCATAGCGATCCTTCTTTTACGAAATACGAGGATACGAAATACGGGGATGCGTTTATTATAGCACGCCGTATTTCGGATTGTGCGCTATATGTGCTATAATAGAGCATGTGTTTTGCTCGCTGCGGACGGCATCGAGCGGTACGACAGCAAAGAGGAGGGGTTCAGATGATGGAGTTTCCTAGGAAAGGGGCAGTCCGCGTCGCCGGCGTGCTGCTTTTTGCCGGTGCGCTTTGCATGGGCGCGCAGGGCGCGGCGGATGCGGCGGATGCGTCTGCTCATGAGACGGCGGATGTGCAGGCAGAGGGCATGCAGGCAGAGGGCATGCAGGCAGAGGGCATCCTTCAGGCGATAGATCCGCGCGATTTTGAGGGCTTCGTCTGGCGTCTCGACAGTGCGGGGAAGACGGAGCTCCCCCGCCATTTCCGCACGGCGCAGGACGCCTTTCATGCGCCTGCGAAGCGGTTTCATCTCGCGGCGGGCTATGTGCCGTCGCGTGAGGGGCTGGATTCCCTTTCGATTTCGGGCAGTGCCGCTTTTACGCCTGCGCAGCTTAAGAACGTCGTGGCAAAACTGCGCGAAAAGACGGCAGGGCCGATCTACGACGTCGACCTGCGGCAGGAATCGCACGGATTTCTCGACGATATTCCCGTGAGCTGGTACGGACGGCGCGACTGGGCAAACATCGGCAAGAGCCACGGCGCCGTGCGCGCCGACGAGCGCCGCCGCCTGCGGGCAGCGTGTGGCCACACGGCGTACATCGCCCCGCTCGATAAGCACAAGCTCCCGAAAGGTGGCACGGTGCGCCGTGTCATGCGCTATGCGACGGAGCGGGAGGTCGCCGAGGCGGCAGGCATGCGCTACGTCCGCATCACGGCGACCGATCACGTATGGCCGAGCGCGGAAGAGATCGACCGATTCATTCGCTTTTACCGCACCGTGCCGAAGGATGCATGGCTTCACTTTCACTGCGAGGCGGGCGTCGGGCGCACGACGGCATTTATGGTCATGACCGACATGATGAGAAATCCGGGCGTCCCGCTCGGCGACATCCTCTGCCGCGAGCATGAGATCGGCGGGTTTTACTACGGCGCTTATCCCATCGAGGCGGGGAGCGATGCCGATTGGAAGACGCCGTATTACGAAGAGAAGGTTCGCATGATGGCACATTTTTACCAGTACGTGCAGGCGTGCCGTGCGGACGGCTATCGGACGTCTTGGTCGTCTTGGCTGAAAGCGCATCCGCCCATAGAGCCGGTTTCTGAAGCGGGGGGAAGCGGCTTTGGCGAAGCGCGGAGGAAATGAAGCTGCCAGTATGGGGGCCCTTGGGAGGGGTAGGAATTGAAGATCGCGTTTTTTGACTCGGGTCTGGGCGGGCTTTCCGTCCTGCACCACGCACGAAAGGCCATCCCGCGCGCCGACTTTCTCTTTTACGCCGACGAGGATCACGTGCCGTACGGTGAAAAGAGCCGCGCCGACATCCTGCGCTACGTGACGGAGGCATTCGACTTTCTCGTCGGCGAGGGTGCGGACGCGATCGTCGTCGCGTGCAATACGGCGACGTCTGTCGCGATCACGGCCATGCGCCGCCGCTGTCGCATCCCCATCATCGGCATGGAGCCTGCCGTCAAGCGCGCGCTCGACCTCGATGGAAGCCGCCGCGTGCTCGTCGCGGCGACACCCGTGACGGTCAAGGGCGAGAAGCTCCGCCTGCTGCTCTCCCGCATCGACCATCGCCATCTCGTCGACTGCATCGCGCTGCCGCGCCTCGTGACGTTCGCCGAGCGCGAGGAATTTCGTTCGGAAAGCGTCACGGGCTACCTGCGGGAGGCGCTCGCGCCGTTCCGGCTCGAGGACTACAGCGCCTTTGTGCTCGGCTGCACGCATTTCAATTACTTCAAGGATACGCTTCGCGCGCTCCTGCCCACAAACGTCCGCTTCGTTGACGGCAACGCGGGCGCGGTGCGCGAGCTCATCCACGAGCTGGGCGGCGAGGCGGCGCTTCCGCAAGCGGGCGAAAGCAGGACGCGCTGCTACTATTCCGGGCGTCCCGTGACGGATAAAGCAACGCTTGCGCATATTGCGCGCTGCATGAAGCGGCTCGACGAAGTTTACGCGCTTGCATAAGGAGGGGTAATGTATGACATCCGTTTCCTTTATCCTGCTCATCGTCGTCGCGGCTATCGCGGGCATGGGCTCCGTCCTCGATGAAGCGCAGTTCCACCGTCCGCTCGTTGCCTGCACGCTCACGGGGCTTGTGCTCGGCGACATGACGACGGGCATCCTCCTCGGCGGCACGCTCGAAATGCTCGCACTCGGCTGGATGAATGCCGGTGCTGCCATGGCGCCGGACGCCGCCCTCGCATCTGTCGTCTCGACGATCCTCGTCATCGCCGGGCACCAGAGCATCGGCGCGGGCATCGCGCTCGCCGTTCCGCTCGCAGCGGCGGGCCAGGCGCTCACGATCTTCGTCCGCACGATCACGGTCTTCTTCCAGCATCTCGCCGATCGGTTCGCCCTTCAGGGCAGCACGTCTGGCATCGAGATGTGCCATGCCGCAGGCCTTTTCCTGCAGGCGATCCGCGTCGCCGTCCCTGTTGCCATCGTCGCGCTCGCCGCCGGCACGGATCCGGTCCATGCCATGCTCGGCTCCATCCCGGAGGTCATCACGCGCGGCCTGCAGGTCTCGGGCGGCTTCATCGCCGTCGTCGGCTATGCGATGGTCATCAACAAGATGAACACAACGCCATTCATGCCGTATTTTCTCCTCGGCTTCCTGCTCGCCGTCTTCACGAACGTCAACCTCATCGGCATCGGTGCGGTCGGCCTCATCTGCGCGTACTTCCAAATCAAGGGGCTTGCGCGCGATCCCGCCGCGCAGGATCCGGGCGGCACGGGAAATGCCGTTGGCGCCGTTGACGATAGCGGCGATTCGGATTGGGTGCAAGGGGGCGGCGCGATGGATAGGAAAGTATCCAAGGGCGATCTGATTTCCGTTTTTATCCGGTCCAACTTCCTGTCCGGCTCCTTCAACTTCGAGCGCATGCAGGCGATCGGCTTCTGCGTTTCGATGATCCCGGCGCTCAGGAGGGTCTACCAGGATGACCCAGAAGCGTACCGGGAATCCTTGCAGCGCCACCTCGAATTCTTCAACACGCAGCCGTTCCTCGCGACGCCGATCATGGGCATCATCGCCGCGATGGAGGAAAAGAAGGCAGCCGGCGCGGCCATCAGCGATGCGGCGATCTCCGGTGTCAAGGTCGGTCTCATTGGGCCGCTCGCCGGCGCCGGCGATCCGATTTTCTGGGGCACGCTGCGCCCCGTCCTCGCCGCACTCGGCGCAGGCATCGCATTGACGGGCAGCATCGTCGGGCCCTTGCTGTTCTTCGTCGCATTCAACCTCATCCGCCTGCTGACGAACTGGTACGGCGTCATGTACGGCTATGCCAAAGGCACGGAGCTCGTCGACGAGATGGGCGGCAACAGGATGCGCTGCCTCACGGAGGGATCTTCCGTCCTCGGCCTTCTCGTCATGGGCGCACTCGTCGCGAAGTGGACGACCGTCAACATGCCGCTCGTTCTCTCGACGTACACGGACAGCAGGGGCGAAGTCATCGCCACGACCATGCAGTCGATCCTTGACAGCCTCATGCCGGGCATCGTGCCGCTCCTGATGACGTTCGCGTGCATGTACTTCCTGAAGAAGGGCGTCAACCCGCTCATCCTCATCTGCGGGCTCTTTGCCCTCGGCATTGTCGGCTACGCGGCCGGTCTCTTTGCATGACGTGCGGCTGGGGGCTAAAGCCCTAAAGCCCTAAAGTCCTGCCAAAAGGCAGGGCTCTTTTTTGGGTGCTTGCTTCTTCGGCTCGTATCTTGGGGAGGATTTTCGCTTATTTCTCGCGAAATAAGAAAGAAATAAGAAAATGGAATAGAACGATTCAGAAGCAAAAAAGGAGGAATCCCCATGCGAAAGCATCCATGCCTTGCCGTTCTCCTGCTCGCTGTGTTTTTGGCAGCAGGCGGAATCTTCCTGCCGCGCGCGGAGGCGGCGTTCGGGCTTTCCGACCCGCTGGACGGCGACCCGAACTACCCGCTCACTTACTCGCACGCGAACTCCTTTGAGTACCTCGATCTCTCCTCGTGCACGGTGCGGCAGGAGGACGGCGACTACTACTACGCGGTTGGCTATGTATCGATCCTTGCGGATGTGGAGGGCAACCACAGTTCCTACAAAACGCGCTGCTACCGCTTGGTGAACGATGGGAAAATGCTGCAGTGCTCGCAGGACGGCACGAATTGGACGCCCATCCCTTACTATACGAGCGCCGGGGTACGGAAGTATATCAAGGAGCACGGCTATATGGAATACATCCGCAGGTATCACGCCTTCGCTTACTTCATGTTCAAGCGGGCATTCCGGCAGATCTATCAGCGGGAATATCCCGACGGGATGAACGGGGAGGTCATGTAGCACATTTGCCTATGGACGAAGGGGCATTCCTGTGCTATGATTCTCCTTGACGGTACGCGCTGATTCGGGCGCGACTGTACAAGGAGGCATAAAAATGAATGATTATGAGAAGTACCGGCAGGTACGAAAAGAAGCAGCGGCCACAGGGCTGCTGCTTCTTGTGCTGATCGCCGCGTGGATCCTTCTGGGATTCGGGCTTGCGCAGGTCGATGTGGAGCTTTTTGGCCTGCCCCTTTGGGTATGGACGTCGACGGTCGGCTTTTGGCTCTTCGCCGTGGCAGGCGTCGCCGTGCTCGTCCGTATCGTCTTTTGCGACATGGATCTGGAGGGGGGCGGTCCTCGTGGGTGAGGGACGTCTCTCGGCGCTTGCGCCGCTTCTTCTCTTTATGGCGCTCATGGTCGCCATCGGCCTTTTCGTGCGGCGACGCGCGGCGCACGGCAGCTTCGTCGCGCAGTACTTCATCGGCGGGCGCGACCTCGGCGGATTCGTGCTCGCGATGACGACGGTCGCAACGTACAGCTCGGTGAGCTCGTTCGTCGGCGGCCCGGGCATGGCTTTTTCGGTCGGCTTCGGTTGGGTCTACATGGCCGTCGTGCAGGTCACGGCGATCTTCCTCGTGCTCGGCGTATTCGGCAAGCGCGTCGCGCTTCTCGCGCGCCGTTTCGACGCGGTGACGGTCGTCGACCTCATCCGCGCGCGCTACGGATCGGATACGCTTGCCGCGCTCTCGGCGTTCGTCATCGTGCTGTTTTTCTGCGGGACGATGGCGGCGCAGTTCGTCGGCGGTGCGAATCTCTTTGCCACGGTGACGGGCTATTCCTACGGGACGGGACTCGTGCTCTTCGGCCTCGTCGTCGTGCTCTATACGGCGATCGGCGGCTTTCGCGCCGTCGCGTTTACGGATACGTGCTGCGCGCTCGTGATGATGGCGGGCATCGTGCTGCTTCTTTCCTACGTGCTCCATGCGGGCGGCGGCTTTTCCGCGATCCTAGCGCATATCCGCGCCGCGCATCCCGCCATGCTCACGCCGCTCGCGGACGGGAACATGCCGGTGGGGCTGTATTTCACGCAGTGGCTTCTCGTCGGCATCTGCACGGTCGCACTGCCGCAGTCGGTCGTGCGCGGCATCAGCTACAAGGATACGCATTCCCTGCACCGCGCGATGCTCATCGGCACGTTCGTCATCGGCTTTATGAACATCGGCGTGAATTTCACGGGGATCCTCGCGCACGGCGTGCTCACGGGGACGCCGGCGGATTACGGCGGCGTCGACTTCGTCATCCCGCAGGCGATCGTCCACGCGCTGCCGCCTGCGCTTGTCGGATTTGCGATCGTCGGCCCGCTCGCGGCGTCGATCTCGACGATTTCGGGGCTTCTCATCGTCGCGGCGTCGGCGCTCGTCAAGGACGTATTCTTGCATCACGCGAAAAAGAGCGGGCACGAGGTGAAGCCGCGCACGCTTCGCCGTCTCTCTACCCTCGTGACGGCGGGGCTCGGCACGCTCGTCTTCCTCATCGCGCTCACGCCGCCCTCCTTGATATGGCTCATTAATATGTTCGCATTCGGTGGGCTTGAGACGGCGTTTTTCTGGATGCTGCTCTTTGGGCTTTACTGGCGCCGCGCGAATCGTCTTGGCGCGCTTTTCTCGATGGCGGGGGGGACGGCCGTCTATTGTGCCGCGCAGTATTTTGGGTTGAAGGTCGCAGGGCTTCACCCGATTGTGACCGGCATCACCGCGTCCCTCTTCCTCTTTTTGCTCGGGACTTTCTTGGGAAAACAGGAAGGGGAACAAAACCGGTTCCTCTTTTTCCCGAAAAAGGGATGAAACGGTTCTATGTCCTATGCTATAATGGATCATCTGATAGGGTTGGATTGGCATCCGCATGGAAGGAATGGAGCGGGGAAGAGCAGAGGACATCATGATACGGATTGCAAGGTTTTTCCAGTCCTTGAGCGGAAAGATCATCAGCATGAGCATCGGCGGCATGGTCGCATTGGCCGTCGCGCTCGGCACGGTTACGGTATGGAAACTGTCGGGGCTCACCGAGCAGTACGAGATCGAGAATGTAGGGCGCATCGTCTCGCAGAACGCGGAGCAGTTCAATTTCATGTTGAAGCGTTCGGAGTTTGCCGTCACACATGCGACCAATATGCTTTACCACATGGCGGATTCACCAGCTGCGATCGAAGACCCGGCGACACTCACGCAGCTCGAGCATCACGTCGCCACAGCATTTGAAGATGCGGTCGGCGAGCTCGCTCCCGTGGCCTCGTACTACGTCTACTATCTCGATGAGGGGGCGGGGAAAGCCGGCTCGCTCTGCTATACGCGCGACGCCAGGACGGGAGCCTTTCGCCGCTCGTGGCACAAGACGCCCACTGGGGACGAAGTGAATGTGCCCGCTTATCGGGACCAGGTGGACGAGGTGGTCGCGAGCGGGGAAGCGCGTTGGAGCGAGCCGTACTACTCCGCGAATCAGCACCGTTATCTCATTACCTATACCGTGCCTCTTTTTTCTGACGGCAAGGTCGTTGCCATCGGCGGCATCGATCTGAACTTCCTCGATCTTATCCGGCAGGTCGATGCGATCCACTTCTTTGAGACGGGGCGGGCTGTCCTCGTCGATCCGTCGGGAACGCGTTTTTACACGGAAGGGACGCCGCTCGGTGCACCGAGCACGGATTATGGCTACCAGCCTGTGGGCAATGCCGATGCGGAATCGGCGGAAAGGCATGGGCACGTCATCCGCTATGCGCACAATGCAGAGAAGTACGATGCGGTGTGTGCGCCGCTCCGAAACGGGATACGCGTCATGGGGATTGCGCCGCAGGGCGAGCTATACGCGCGCATGCAAAAGATCATCCTGCAGTTCCTCGCGCTGTTCGTCCTCGTGGAAATCCCGTTCTTCATCCTGAGCGCGATGCTCGGCCGCCATATCAACCACCGCATCGCCGGTCTCGTACGCGCAGCGGACCGCATTGCGGCTGGCGACTATCACGTCGTCATCGAAGACGATCATGAGGATGGGCTTGGAAGGCTTGCACAGGCGTTCAATATCATGACGGAACGCGTGCGCGGCGCACTCGACCAGATGCGCCACATGGCGCGCTACGATGCGCTGACGGGCATACTGAACCGTGCCGGGCTCGATGCCGCGCTCCAGGACTGGCAGCGCGATTGCGCGAACGAACGCGCGGCGCTCATCAGCCTCGACATCGATGGGTTCAAGTTCATCAATGACCTTTATGGCCATGCGGCAGGCGATGAGACGCTGCGCGCGCTCGCACGGGATCTCACGGCGTGTTTCCCCGGCCGTCATATCGTCGGGCGCAACGGCGGCGACGAGTTTACGGTCCTGCTCGTCGACGTGTCGGAAGCACAGGCGGAAGAAATGATCCGCAGCCTGCACCTGCGCAAGAAACGCTTTACGTACGAAGGCGCTGCGCACGATTACACGATTTCGATCGGCTACGCCTATCATCCGGGGCATGGCCTCACCATGACGCGTCTCTTCCATCAGGCAGACATGGCGCTCTACGCCGTGAAAATGGAGGGAAAGAACCACTTCCTGCGCTATAACGAGGCGATGGAGGACATGGATCGTTCCTCGCTCGGCTTCAATCTGCGCGATGTTACGGAGCAGATCCCCAATGCGCTGCTCGCCTGTTCGGCAGACGAAAAGACGAGGATCCTCTACGCCAATTCGGAAATGCTTCGCTTGGCGGAGTGCGGGACGCCCGAAGAACTCATGGAGTTCACGCAGGGAAGGGCATTGAACCTCATCCATCCGGCGGACCGCGATGCCATCGGCCGGGAGCTTTTCGCGCAGGCGGCAGCGGGGAAGAAAGAAAGCCTGCGTTACCGCATTCAGGGCAGAAAAGGCACGATCCATTCCGTTTGCGATATTCGCAAAGCCGTGACGAGCCGTGCCTATGGGAAAGTCGCCTACGTCTGCCTCGTCGAGGCGGACTTGTGCGATCCCGTCTGATGGGATCCGTCCTAGAGCACGTGTTCCGCGACGAAGACGATGATGCAGCAGGCGGCGGAGACCTGAAAGAGGCTCGCGCCGAAAAACGCGAGGACGATGCCGCCGACGAGCGCGAGCGCGCCCGATACGGGCGTCTGTGTCGCTTCGGTGATCGCGGGAAATGTCATGACGGCAAGCGTCACGTATGGAACGTAAAAGAGGAAGGAGCGCAGGAAGCGGCTTTGGATCTCGCGCCGCAGGAGCGTGACGGGCACGATGCGGATCGCGAACGTCACGGCGCTCATGAGGAAGAGGTACGTCCATATACTGTGCTGCATCAGGCGTCCTCCTTTTCGGACGCGGCGGATTTTCCTGCCGCGCCCGCTTTTTCTGCAATCGGGAAAAGTGCGGCGCCGAGCCCTGCGAGCACGACCGTCAGGAGGATCGTGCGCGTGCCTGCCGAGAGCGCGGCGAGGACGCCTATGTGCGCGGCGGCAAAGCTCGCGGCGAAGCTCGCCGTGACGAGCGCGCCGACGACGCGGTCCGCGCGCGCAGGCGGCACGATGATCCAGAGGAACATGCCGTAAAGCGCGACGGAAAGCGCGCTGACGACGGACGGCGGCAGGATGTTCCCCGCGACGATGCCGAGCAGCGTGCCGATGGACCAGCCCGGCATTGCGACTGCCATCGCGCCGTAGTTGTAGAAGGGCGCGACATAGCCCTTGCGCGCGATCGTGATGCCGAAGATTTCGTCCGTGATGTCGAAGGCGACGAGGATGCGGTGCCCTATACTCGTATCGGGCGCGAACTTTTGGCTTATGACGCAGCTCATGAGGAGGTAGCGTGCATTCGCGACGAGCGTGAGGAGGATGATCGTGAGGTAAGGCGCATCGGCTGCGATGACGGTAAATCCTGCGTACTCGCCGGCGGACGCATTGTTCAGGAGGCTCGCGAGGAAGCCTTCTGCGGGCGATAGCCCCGCGTTTCGCGCGGCGATGCCGAGCGTGAAGGAAACGACGAGATAGCCGAGTGCGATGGGGATGCCGTCGTGCACGCCTTCGTAAAATGCTTGCCGGCGCGTTTTGAGCAGCGTGGTATAAGCCGTGGGAAACGCCTTCTTTCCATCATCATGAGAATTATGAGCAGGATAGTCTCTATTCTACAATACGCACGGGAAAATGAAAACACCATTGCGCCGAATGCGCCGAAAAAAGGACAAGAAATAGGACGCCGTGCAGAACTGCACGGCGTCCCTGTGCTTGCAATGCGATGCATCGTCAGTTGTTGACCGCCTGCTTTTCGGAAGACGGCGTGAAAGCCAGCCTCCGAAGCCGTTCGAAAGGGATTTCCTTAAAGGAGTAGCGGATATCGAGGAAGTCGTCTGATCGAGAAAACGTTATCTTTTTAAGCGTAAATTTTGAAGTCTTTTTGATTTGCTCGATATAGCGCGCCGCATCCGCTGCGGAAAACGACCCCTTTTCGATGTTTACACGAACGTCGTTGATCATCATGGAAAAACACCTCCAATAAACCATGGCACAGTGCCATAAACTGGATCCATGAAACCACCTGTTTCGATTGGTGCACAAATCGGGGCTATCTGTCCACCGACGAACGTAGTATACCATAGATGAAATGGCTTGTGAAATGAGGTTTTCCCGTTTTTATGCGAAATTCAAGGATTTTGGTCGGCTTGTCCATTTAAGAAAGATTTTATCTAAGCGAACATCCCGCTGGCATCGTTTTTTTCACGGATACGAGAAACATTAGGAAAAAAGACCCAATCCATATCATGGAACACGATCCAATCGAGCGGTCAAATGAAGTACATAAGACTTTCGGCGGACTTTTCCTCGGCGATCGCCGTCAGGATCATGTCGAGTGTCACGGAGGCGAGTGATTCGTGGATGGCACGGTCGAGCGGCTCGAAGACGCGCGACACGAGCGCGCGGTCGAGCTCGGGCATCTTATCGGGCGAGGAGGGAGCCGCCTTCTCCATGAGGGATAGCTCGATGGCGGAAAGGATGTCGTAAGCCGTGATCGCGCGGGGATTCTCGGCGAGCTGGTAGCCGCCCTGGCTGCCTTTGATGGAGTTGACGAGGCCGGCGCGCTTCAGGAGGGCGAAGACTTGTTCGAGGTAGATCTTCGATATGCCGAGATTTTCCGAGATGCTGATGATCGTGACCGGCGTGGCGGCGGCATAGTGCTGCGCCAAGTAAGTCATGGCGGCGAGCCCGTAGCGGCCTTTTGCGGAGATTTTCATGATGGTCTGCCTCGTTTCCCTTTCCAGTATACCAGTATATATTTTTCGTTTTATCGCCTATAAAGCATAGTAAATTTTAGGGCATTTGTCAAGAAATCACGGATAAAATGAAGTTCGTCAGATTGGCGTGGATTTTTCGCTGAAGTGCGGGCAAAAAAGATGCGCTAGGATGGCGTGCCTGAATGTATCCGCGCTTCTTCAAATGAAAAGATGGCGATATTGACAGCATGCCGCATCTATGGTACACTATGAAACATATCAAGCATATATGTTATCAAGAGAGGAAATTTGCGGGAGGATCAAACATGACAAAGGTATATGAAAGCGCAACGGAACTCATCGGCGGCACGCCGCTCGTCAAGGCGAACCGCTTCATCGAGGCAACCGGGCTGAAAGCGAATATTTACGCGAAGCTCGAATATTTCAACCCTGCAGGCTCAGTAAAGGACCGCATCGCGAAGGCTATGATCGAGCAGGCGGAAAAGGAGGGAAAGCTCAAGAAGGAGAGTGTCATCATCGAGCCGACCTCCGGCAATACGGGCATCGGCCTCGCGTTCGTCGCGGCGGCACGCGGCTACAAGGCGATCCTCACGATGCCGGAGACGATGAGCGTCGAGCGCCGCAACCTCCTAAAGGCGTACGGGGCAAAGATCGTGCTGACGGACGGCTCGAAGGGCATGAAAGGCGCGATCGCGAAGGCGGAGGAGATCGCCAGGGAGACGCCGCACTCCTTCATTCCCTCGCAGTTCACGAATCCGGCGAACCCTGCCGCACACGAGGCGACGACGGGACCTGAGATCTGGGAGGCGCTGGATGGCAAGGTCGACGCATTCGTCGCGGGCATCGGCACGGGCGGCACGCTCACGGGCGTGAGCCGCTGCCTCAAGAAGCGAAACGCCGCTGTCCACGTCGTCGCGGTCGAGCCGAAGACGAGTCCCGTCCTCTCGAAGGGCGAGGCGGGCCCGCACAAGATCCAAGGCATCGGCGCGGGATTCGTCCCCGAGACGCTCGACAGAACGGCGTACGATGAGGTCATCGCGATCTCAAATGAAGCGGCGTTCCAGTACGGGCGCCAGTTCGCGCGCAGCGAGGGCGTGCTCGTCGGCATCTCGTCCGGCGCGGCGCTCGCCGCAGCGGCAGAGCTCGCGAAGCGCCCGGATTATGCGGGCAGGAACATCGTCGTGCTTCTCCCGGATGGCGGCGACCGCTACCTCTCGACGGAGCTTTTTGCGGACTGATTTTGAGAGGAAGGGGACGGCTCGATGGAATGGGCAAAAATGCGGCGATTCAAGCAGCAGGTGGCGGAAGCGGACTGCATCGCTGTTTTGAAGACGGAGAAGCGCGGCGTTCTGGCGGTAAACGGGGAAAACGGCTATCCATACCCTGTGCCCATCAACTTTTACTATTCGGAAGCGGAACGAACGATTTACTTCCACGGCGCGAAGCAGGGCGAAAAGCTCGCGCGCATCCGGGAAGATCCGCGCGCCGCGTTCTGCACCTACAATCAGGGCTTCCTCCGAGAAGGCGAGTGGGCGTACAACGCAACGTCGGTCATCGTGCGCGGGCGCGTTTCGATACTGGACGATTTGGCGCGGAGCGAGGAAATCTGCCGCAAGCTTGGGCGGAAGTATTATCCGAGCAAAGAAGCGGTGGAAGCGGAAATACACAAGGCGTTTTCGCGTGCCTATGTTTTTGCGCTCACGGTCGAATCTATGACGGGAAAGCTCGTCAACGAGTCGTAAAGCATTACGAAACCATCACGAAACCATCACGGATGAATGCAGCGTTTCCACAAGTTGCGGCACCTTTTTCGGCGAATTGTCGTGGAAGGTGTCTTTTGTGGTATAATGAAAATGTGTTTTTGTGACTGAGGAGGCACGTTATGCGGATTGTCGTTGTCGGGGCAGGGAAGCTCGGGTACAGCATTGCGGAGCTTTTGTCGAAGGAGCAGTTTGACGTCGTCGTCATCGACCATGACGACGCGCAGCTTGAGGCCGTCCGCAATACGCTCGACGTGCTCGCGATCGCGGCGAACGGTGCCAGCCCGATCACGATGGACGATCCCGATGTGCGCGGTGCGGATATCCTGATCGCGGTGACGGCGAGCGATGAGGTCAACATGGTCGCCTGTATCCTCGCGAAGAAACACGGCATCACGCATACGGCGGCGCGCATCCGCGACATGCAGTTCATCCATGAGGCGAAGGACTACCTCAAGCAGAATTTCGACATCGATCTCATGCTCAATCCGGAACTCATCATGGCGTACGAGATCAACCGCATCCTCATGACGCCTGCCGCGCTCAATGTCGAGGATTTCGCGCATGGCAAGATCCGGCTCTTCGAGACGAAGGTGCAGCGCCGCTCCCCGCTCGCGCGGATCCCGTTCAAGAAGATCAAGCTGCCGCCAGGCGTCCTCGCAGGCATGATTTTCCGCGATCACCGCATGATCATCCCGCATGGCGACGACTGCCTCATGCCGCACGACAACGCGTATTTCATCGGCATCCCCGAGGAGATCGAAGCATTCAGCCAGAATTTCGTGCAGCGCGCGGCGCGGAAGCTGCACCGCGTCGTCATCATCGGCGCGGGGCGTACGGGGCGCGCGCTCGCGCTTCTCCTGGAGGCGCAGGGCGTGCACGTCAAGGTCATCGACAAGAGCCCGGAACGGTCGCGCCTCATGGCAGACAAGCTCACGGACGGGCTTTCCATCTGCGGCGACGGGACGGACATGGATCTTTTGGTGGAAGAGGGCGTCGCGGATGCCGATGTCGTCATCTGCCTCACGGAGGACGACAAGCTGAACCTCATGCTCGCGCTGCTCGTGCGCCATCTCTCGAAGAAGGACATGAAGACAGTCGTGCGCGTCGAACGGAACGAGTACGTCGAGCTCATGGAGAAGGTCGGCGTGAGCATCGTGCTCTCCTCGCGCCTCCTGCCCGCAAGCGAGGTGCTCGCATTCGCGCGGCGCGGCGGCGTCGTCTCGGTGTCGCTCCTGGAGGGCGCGAAGGCAGAGGCGGTCGAGGTCATCGTGCAGGAGGGCGCCCCCGTCGTCGGCATCCCCTTAAAGGACGCGGCGCTGCCGCGCGAGTGCCTCGTCTGTGCCTACGTGCGCGGCGGCGAGGCGGCGATTCCGAACGGCAATACGACGCTCCTTGCGGGCGACCGCGTCATCCTGTTCGTGCAGACGGATTTTTCGAAACAGGCGATGGCGTACTTCAAGGGGAAGTGATCGCGGGAACCGGAAAGGAGGGAGAGCCCGTGGGGCAGGTGGATTCGCTTTTGCCGCTGTTTCTGGGGCGCATGGCGCAGGTTCTCGCGCTCGCTCTCCTCGTGCCGCTCGCTGCGGCGCTGCTTTGGGGCGAAGATGCCCTTCCTTTTTTTCTGCCAGCGCTTTGCGCGGCGGCGGGCGGCACGCTGCTTGCGCGCCTTGCCGCCATGGGCGAAGGCGGGCGGCGGCAGATGCGCGTCGTCGAGAGCGCGCTTGCGATGGTCGGCGTATGGCCGTTCCTCGCGCTGTTTTCCATGCAGCCGTTTCTCCTCGCACATGTCCTTTCCTCGCCTGCGGCGGCGTTTTTTGAAAGCATGTCGGCACTGACGACGACGGGGCTGAGCTGCTTGTCGTACCCGGAGGTGACGGTGCGGTCCGTCGTGCTCTGGCACAGCCTGCTCTGCTGGGTCGGCGGCGGCGTCTTTGTCATCGTGCTCGTCGCCATCCTGCCGAATGTCAGCGGCTGCTTCGGGCTTACGCTTACGGCGCGGCAGTCGCTCTCCTTCAGCCCGGTCTGGAACCGCATGGTCGCCTCGGTGCGGCAGGGGCTTTCGGTATACGCCGCGCTTACGGCGGTTTCCTCCGTCCTGTATTTCCTCGCGGGGCTTATGCCGCTTGCAGCGGTGACGCGCGCGATGGTGACGGTGTCGTCGGGCGGCAGTGCGGACTATGCGCTCTTTGCCGCGCACGCAAACGGCGCGCTCGAGCTTGCGGGCGGCGTCACGATGCTGTTTGCAGGAATGAATCTCCTGCTCTGCTGGCGCGCTTGGCACAGCAGGCGCTTTGCGCTGCTTTGGCGCGACATGGAGCTTCGCCTATACGTCTTTGGCATTCTCGCGAGCGGTTTCCTGCTGTCGGCGGTGCTCTTTTTCCATGACCGCCTCGCGCTCTTTGACAGCCTGCGCTACGGTTTTTTCCATGCCGTGTCGTTTCTGACGACGACGGGCTACGTCGCCGCGCCGCTTGCAGACTGGTCGCCGTTCGCGCGGCTCTACTTGCTGCTCCTCGCGTTTGTCGGCGGCTGCATCGGCGCGGCGGGCGGCGGGCTGAAGCTCATGCGCGTCGCCGTGCTCGTGCGTCTTGCGCTCGCCGAGGTGCGCCGCACGCTGCACCCGCACATGGTCGTGAGCATCAAGATGGACGGGCTTGCCGTCGCGCCGAAGATCGCGCAGCGCATCCTGACGTTCTTTTACCTTTTCGTCGCGGTTTTTTTTGCGAGTTCGCTCGTGCTTTCGCTTTCGGGGCTGCCGCTCATGCGCGCGATGGCGGTCGCGGCGGGCTGTCTCACGAGCACGGGCGCGGCGGCGTCCCTTTTCGCGCCGGTCGGCTTTTCGTGGGCACCGGGATGGATGCAGCTCTTCGCGAGCGTGGTCATGGTGCTTGGACGCGTGGAGATTTTTTCGTTTTTGATTTTGCTCGACCAGGGCGTGCGGTATTTCCGCCGCCATTGGTGACGGAAATAAGGAGGGAAGAAGCGTGGATGCGAGGGTTATCCTCTACATCTTGGGGCGGCTCGTGTTCGCGGAGACGGCGGTCATGGGCATTCCGCTCGTGATGGCCATGGTGCGCGGCGAAGCCTCAGTGCGCGCATTCCTCCTGTCATGCACGCTCGCCGCCTTCCTTGGCACGTATCTTTACACGAAGGGACGCGCTTCCGAGAAGGCACTGACGATGCGCGAGGGCATCGCGGTCACGGGATTTGGCTGGATGATCGCGCCGGCGCTCGGCATGCTCCCGTATCTGATGGGCGGCTATTTGGGGCTTTTAGACGGCTTGGTCGAGAGCATTTCGGGCTTTACGGGGACAGGGGCGACGGTTTTTCCGACGCTTTCGGGACTTCCCGCAAGTCTGCTCTTTTGGCGCATGATGACAAATTGGTTTGGGGGGCTCGGCATCATCGTCATCTTTATCGCGCTTTTGCCGCAGACGGGGCAGAGTACGATCTACATGTACAATGCGGAGACGACGGGACCGACGCGCGAGCGCGTGCTGCCGCGCCTGCGTGACATGACGAAGGCGCTCTTTCAGATGTACGTATTCTTTACGGCTGTTGTGGCAGGGATCTACGTGCTTTGCGGGCTGCCGCTGATGCAGGCCGGCATGCACGCGATGAGCACGGTCTGCGCGGGCGGATTTTCTACGTATGATGACAGCGCGATGCACTTTCATAGCATCCGCCTTGAGACTGCCATGACCGTATTCATGATTCTCGCGGGCGGCAACTTCGGCCTTTACTACCGCGTCTGGCAGAAAGGACCTACGGTCCTCCTGCGCAATACGGAGTTCAAATGGTATCTTGGGATTCTCGCGGGGGCGATGGCGCTCATCACGGCGAATCTCGCCTGTGCGATGGGACTGGATTGGCGCACGGCGTTCCGCTATGCGAGTTTTCAGGTCGGCTCGCTTTCGACAACGGGCTTCGTCTCGGCGGATTTTGAGATGTGGCCGAGCTTTTCCAAGGGCATCTTCCTCCTGCTCATGGTCGGCGGTGGCTGTGCAGGCTCAGCGGCGAGCGGCCTCAAGATCGCGCGCGTCGTGCTGCTCGTGAAGAACGCGTGGGCGGTCGTGCATCAAAAGCTCAATCCGCGCCGCGTCGTCGAGGTGCGCATGAACGGGGCGAAGGTCAGCGAGGAGACGCTCCTGCGCGTCGGGCAGTTCTTTTCCCTATACATCTTCCTCATCGCATTTTTCGCCCTGCTGCTGACGGCAGACGGCATTGCGGCGTTCGACGCGATCGGGATTTCCATCTCGACGATGGGCGGCATTGGACCTGCGTTCGGCGTCGCGGGCGCGACGGAGACGTATGCGGGACTATCGGATTTCACGAAGAGCGTGATCTGCGTTTCCATGCTGCTCGGCAGGCTTGAAATGGTCACGCTGCTCGTCATGCTCACGCCCGATTTTTGGCAGAAGGGCAATCGTTGGTAACGCGCGAAGCGCACGGAAACCGTTGCTCTCGCAGGCGGTTTTCTTTTCCTTTTGTTTGTGTTATATTAATATTCAGTAGAAAGCATTGCACCGACGGATCCACGGCATGCATCCCGTTCCATGCTTTATGCCACATACGCGATACGCGCAGAAAGGCGGCGGTCCTTTCGCGCGCAAAAGGGAGATACGATGAAACTCGATGAGCTGATCAACGCCAAGCGTACGGTGCTCGGCGAAACGGATATGGTCATATGGAAGTACATTTTGCAGCACCGTGCGAAGGCACGGCGCATTTCCATTCACGAGCTCGCGCGTGCCTGCGCCGTCTCGAGCACGACGATCGTACGCTTCTCGCAGAAGCTCGGCTTCGACGGCTTTGGCGAGCTGAAGGCCATGCTCAAGCTGGAGCAGCAGGAGCCGACCTACCACAGCGAAGACGTGCTCGCCGACCTGCGCGATTTCTACCTCAAGACGGGAGAGCGCATCTTCAAGCGCAATTTTGATGCGGCGAGCCGTCTCATCCACGAGGCGAACCGCATTTTTGCCTATGCGTCTGGTTACGTGCAGGCGAATGTCCTGCGAGAGCTGAAGCGGCTCTTTTTTTACGACAACGTGCTGCTCTTCGAGATCCCCGCACATGAGGAGTTCCGCTCGATCCTGAAGTCGGTCACGAAGGACGATCTCTTCATCATCGTCTCGCTTTCAGGCGAGACGGCGCCTGTGACGGAGTTCGCGCGCTCGCTTCGGCTGCTCGATGTGCCGGTCATTTCGATCACCCAGCTTCACGACAATACGCTCGCGAGCCTCTCGACGGTCAATCTCTACATCTCGCCTGCCGAATTCCAGCTCTACGAGAATCCCGACGGGCACGTCGCATTCAAGTCGATGATGCCGTACTTCATGCTTGTCGAGATATGGTACGTGCGCTACCGCATGTATATGCACCGCCTGCAGGAGCGGGAAGGCGAGAGCTGACGCCCACTGTACCGAAGTACGCGCGGCGTACCATGTTACGCCGTGGTGCAGGCGTGTCAAGATAGGCGGGATCTATTGTGATTCCCCTTGTTTCGGCTTATACTAGGAGCAGTTGGGAAGTGCACCCCCGAATGGGCGGTGCCCGGTTGGCATCGGAAAGGAGAATTGGTATGGCAATCAGTAAAGACCGTGTCATGCAGGAATTGCAGCGGTTCGGCGGCGCGATGTACACGCCGGTCATTCTGTTCGCATTCTTCGGTCTCACGGTAGCCGTCTCCATCGTGGCGAAAAATACGGGGCTTTTGGGCTCGCTCGCCGCACAGGGGACGCTTTGGTATGATTTTTGGTACGTGGTCGAGCAGGGCGCGTGGACGGTGTTCTCGCAGATGCCGATCCTCTTCGCGATCGCCGTCCCGATCGGTTTTGCGAAGAAAGAGCCCGCGCGCTGCGCGATGGAAGCATTCGTCATCTACATGGTGTTCAACTACTTCATTTCGGGATTCCTCACGCTGCACGCGCCGTTCTTCGGCGTCAACTACGAGCAGGCGGCAGGCCCTGGCACCGGGCTTGCGATGATCGCGAACATCAAGACGCTCGACATGGGCATGCTCGGCGCGATCTTCATCGCCTGCTGCAGCGCCTACCTGCACAACCACTTCTACGACACGCAGGTGCCGGACTGGCTCGGCACGTTCAAGGGACCGGCATGCGTCGTCGCGATTGGCTTCGTCGTCATGATCCCGATGGCGTTCGTATTCTGCGTGGTTTGGCCGGAGATCCAGCACGCGATCGAGTCGTTCCAGTTCTTCCTCAAGACGAGCGGCATCCTGGGCGTCTGGGCGTACACGTTCTCGGAGCGCATCCTGCTCCCGGCCGGCCTCCATCACTTCATCTACCTGCCGTTCATCTACGGCCCTGCGGTCTGCGACGGCGGCATCCAGGCGTACTGGCTGCAGCACCTCAATGACTTTGCGACGAGCGCGAAGAGCCTCGCCGAGCTCTTCCCCGCAGGCGGCTTTGCGCTCCACGGCAGCGCGAAGGTATTCGGCCTTCCGGGCGCCGCGCTCGCGATGTACTTCTGCGCGAAACCCGAGAAGCGCAAGAAGACGGCGGCTCTTCTGATCCCGGCGACGATCACGGCAATGCTTACGGGCATTACGGAGCCGCTTGAGTTTACCTTCCTCTTCGTCGCGCCGCTCCTCTATGCCGTGCACGCCGTCCTCTCGGCGACGCTTTCCTCCGTGCTTTTCGCGATTGGCCTTTCGGGCAATTTCGGCGGCGGTCTCATCGACTGCTTCGTGCAGAACTGGATCCCGCTCTTCCAGTATCATGCCGGCACGTACATCATGCAGATTGTCGTCGGGCTCTGCTTCACGGGCATCTACTTCGCCGTGTTCCGCTACCTGATCCTCCACAATGACTACAAGACGCCTGGCCGCACGGAGGGCGAGGAGGACGACAAGCTCTTCTCGAAGGCCGAGTACAAGGCAAAGCAGGAGATGGAAAAGAAGGGCATGGCAGGAAACCCCGATGCGCTCAAGGCGCAGGTATTCCTCGACTGCCTTGGCGGCGCGGCGAACATCAAGGAAGTCACGAACTGCGCGACGCGCCTGCGCGTCACAGTCAACGATCCCGACAAGGTCGCGCCGGCGGGCAAGTTCACGGCGGCAGGCGCGTTCGGCCTCGTCAAGAACGGGCGCGCGCTGCAGGTCATCGTCGGGCTATCCGTGCCGAACGTGCGCGGCTACTTCGACGCGCTCCTGAAAGGCGAAGCACCGCTCACGAGCCCCGCGCCTTCCGCTTCGGGCGAGACTGCCGCGGATATAGATCCGACGCGCGCGATGAGGCTCGTCGCATTCGCTTCCGGCGACCTCATCGACATCGAAGAAGTCGAGGACGAGATGTTCTCGCAGAAGATGATGGGCGATGGCGTCGCCATCAATCCGAGCAACGACATGGTCGTCGCGCCGGCAGACGCCGAAATCACGATGATCATGGAAGACAGCCTCCACGCAATCGGCCTGCGCCTTGAAAACGGTGCGGACATCCTCATCCACATCGGTCTCGACACGGTCAAGATGGGCGGCGAAGGCTTCCGCCTCCTCACGAAGAACGGCGCAAAGGTCAAGGCGGGCGACCCGCTCATCCAGTTTAGCTCCGCGGCGATCAAGGCGGCAGGCTACAAGGATACGATCATCCTCGCCGTGACGAACTCTGCGGACTATCCGCAGATGAAGAAGGAACCGGATGCGCCCGTTGCCGTCGGCGAATCGACGATCATTACCTTCTGAACAATCCATAGCAATTCTCGTCCACCGCCTGCGGGCGGTGGACGTTATATCGAAAGGAACAAAATACCATGAATCAGCTCAAATGGTGGCAGAAGACACTCGTCTACCAAGTCTACCCGAAAAGCTTCCAGGATACGACGGGAACGGGCACCGGCGACCTTCCGGGCGTCACGCGCCGTCTCGACTATCTGAAGTCGCTCGGCGTCGGCGCGATCTGGCTCACGCCCTGCTATCCTTCGCCGATGGTCGACAACGGCTACGATATCGCCGACTACTGCGCCATCGATCCCGCCTACGGCACGATGGAGGACATGGAGACGCTCATCGCCGAGGCGAAGAAGCGCGGCATCCGCATCGTCATGGATCTCGTCTACAACCATTCCTCCGACCAGCACCCGTGGTTCCTGGAATCGAAGCGGGATCGGACGAACGATAAGGCGGACTGGTATATATGGCGTGACCCGAAGGAAGACGGCTCTGCGCCGACGAACTGGCGCGGCATATTCGGCGGCTCGGCATGGACGTATGTAGAGGAGCGCGGCCAGTACTACCTCCACACGTTTGCCGAGGCGCAGCCCGATCTCAACTGGGAGAACCCCGCCGTGCGCCATGCGCTCTACGACGCGGCGAACTTTTGGCTCAGAAAGGGCGTCGGCGGCTTCCGCATCGACGCGATTGTTTACATCAAGAAGCCGTCCGTCTTGGCGGACGGAAAGCCAGACGCGGGCGACGGCATGGTCTCCATCCACGAGATGATCGCGAACACGCCGGGCATCCTCGACTTCCTCTACGAGTTCCGCCGCGAAGTGTTCGACGGGCATGACATCTTCACCGTCGCCGAGGCGAACAGCGTGCCGCCCGAAGATCTCTGCAAGTGGGTTGGGGAAAAGGGCGCGTTCTCGATGCTCTTTGAGTTCACGCACATGAACCTCGAATTCGAGGGCGGCGAGATCTGGTGCCATGCAAAGAAGTGGCCGCTGACGAAGCTCAAGGGCGCGCTCACGGCGAGCCAAAAAGGCACGGCGGCGAGCGGCTGGTACCCAATTTTCTTCGAGAACCACGACCAGATCCGCAGCGTGAGCCGCTACTTTTCAGCAGACGCCGATCCCATTCTCGCGGCAAAGGCGATGGCGACGGTGCTGCTCACGCTGCGCGGCACGCCGTTCGTGTTCGAGGGGCAGGAGCTCGGCATGAGGAATATGAAGCTTCCGCGCATCGAAGACTATGACGACATTTCCTCGCATGGGCAGTACCAGCTCGCGCTCGACGAGGGATTTTCCCCCAAAGAGGCGCTCGCATTCGTGCAGGCGCACAGCCGCGACAACGCGCGCACGCCGATGCAGTGGTCGAAGGAGAAGAACGCAGGCTTCACGGCGGGCACGCCGTGGCTCCCCGTCCATCCGGACTTCGCCGATGTGAACGTCGAGGCCGAGGAGCGGGATGCCGGATCCGTGCTCAACTACTACCGTGCGCTCGCGCACGAGCGCCTCGCGGGAAAGGCCTCGCATGTGCTGCTCGCGGGCGACTACCGCGAGCTCATGGAGGAAGACGAGCGCATCTACGCCTTTTCGCGCAGCTTCGGCGACCATACGGCGTACGTCCTCGTGAACTTCACGGCAAAGGATGCGCCCTATGACGAGGGCGTCCATGCGGGTGCGAAGCGCCTCTTCGGCAATTATGCGGACACGGTGCGCGGCACGCTTCGCCCCTGCGAGGCGCGCGTCTACATCAAATGAGGAGAACGACATGAAATTTGCAGCAAGTGATTACGACGGCACACTCTTTCGCAACGAGCGCATCGAGCAAAGCGATGCGGAGGCGATCGCACGCTGGCGGGCGGCAGGCCATAAGTTCGGCGTCGTTTCGGGGCGCGACCTCGGCATGCTCATCCCGATGCTCGCGCACTACGGCGTCCGTTACGACTACCTCGCAGCGAACAACGGCGGCATCATCTGCGGCGCAGACAATCGGCCGCTTTGGGAGGCGGAGCTTCCGCCCGCTCTTCTCGCGCGCGTCGCGGCGCTTCCGAAGGTGGCGAAGTCGTTCCACTATGCGTTTTCGGCGGCGGATCGCACGTACCTCTGCCATGCGGGCGAAGGCTCGTGGGTCATGCGTGAGGCGACCGAATGGGGCTTTACGATCGTGACGATCGAGGAGAGCGCCATTGCGGATCTTCCGCGCGTGCACCAGTTCGCGCTCGGCTTCACCGATCCTGCGGACGCTGCCGCTGCGAGCGCGGAGGTCAACGCACGCTACGGCGATACGGTGCACGCCTACCCGAACCGCTGTGCCGTCGACATCATCCCGAAGTCGATCAGCAAGGAGCAGGCGATCGCGCATACGCTTGAGCTGTTCGGCTGGCAGGGCGCCGAGATCCTTGCCATCGGCGACGAGGCCAATGACCTGCCGATGATCGAGGCGTACGGCGGCTATGCCGTCGATACGGCGCGCGATGCCATCAAGGCGCATGCGCGCGCGACGTGCGCGAGTGTTGGTGCGATGCTCGATGCGAATCGGTGACGCTTGCCGCGCCTCTTCCTGCCGATTCCGTTTCGGGCAAAAAACGCGGCTGCCGCGCAGGCATCCATAGGAACATAGGAACGGACTGCTTCCTGGCAAGCCGGCAATGAAACAACGAAACAACGAAAAAACGAAAAGAGGAAAAAGTTTTCGGCCATCGGACCCGCGCCCGATGGCTTTTTTTGCGTCCCGTCCGATGCGGATGCATCCTCGCAGTCCTGCGCGTGGGATAGCCAGCGCGATCCAACGGGGCTGCGCCATGTGTCGATTTCATCGTTTCGTCGCATTATGATTGCATGCGATAGAATGCGGAACGATTCCCATACGGTCTGCCTAGGAGCATTCTTCCTTAAGGGAAATATTGTGTTCCATTATAGAATGGTTTATACTAGGTTTATACTCAAGATAGAATAGGATTCGTGTATTGTGTATTCGGTTAGGAGGGTTGTCCTTGAAGCAGGTTTCGTACGCGATCCAAACGGAGACGGATATTGCTTCCTGCATGGAAAAGGCACGGAAAGAGCAAGACGCCATGCCGCGGTGCTCGTCCGTCCTGGTCCAGGTTTTTGTGCGCGATGATGCGGCAGGCTTGCTGGAAGCGCTGCGCCGCGCTGTGCGGGCATCGTTCCCACAGGCGAGGTTTGTCGGAGCGTATGTCGCCATCGGGATTGCCGACGCCGGCGTGCCGCTCGTCGCAAAGCAGGTGCCGAATCGGGAAGGGGCGGCGAAGATCCTTGCCGCGTTTCAATTCTTTGAGACGAGCCATGTGACGCTTTACTGTGGGGAAGACTCGGACATCGTACCGCAGCGCATAGGCGAAGGCTTTATCGAGGCGATCCGCAAGGAGAAGAATGTCCGTGCAGCGCAGATCCTCCTGACGGATTTTGAGTTGGATTTTTTGCGCTTTTCCGAGGTGGTCTCCAAGGCCGCGCCTGACCTTGTGATTTTTGGCGGGTGGACGGGCTGCACGGATCCGAGGATGTACTTCGGGGGCGGCAGGCTCATCGCCGAGGATGAGGAAATAGAGCGCGGCGGCGTGGCCATCCTATACAGCGGCGAGGAACTCGCGGTCACGGCCGAGCATTCCTTCGGGTGGCGGCCTCTCGGCCATACGGTGACGATTACGAAGATTGACGGCCCCTGCTGCGTGGTCGAAATTGATGCGAAGCCTGCCGTCCAGTTCTTCATGCGCTATCTTGGCGTCGATGCGGGGTGGAACGACCTCATGGACATCCTCTCGTTTCCCCTCTGCGTGGAGCGCAGCGGTGCGACGCTCGCGCGGTTCATCCGCGGCATTCGTCCCGATGGGGCAGTCCTTCTCGGTGGGGATATTCACGTGGGTGATGCAGTACGCTTGTCTTACGGCGATCCGCATGCCATCGTCCGCGATGCGATGGAAGCGCATGTCAAGATCCATGCGTTCCAGCCCGAAGCGGTGCAGGTCGTGAGCTGTCTCGGACGCCAGAGCTACCTGCAGGAAGGGATGCTGCAGGAGCTTGCCCTCCTGAAACAGATTGCCCCGTCAAACGGCTTTTATTCGTATAGCGAGATCCTGTATCTGGAGGGGGATCTCATGACGACAAACATGACCCTCGTCACCGTTGGGATGCGGGAGGGCGCGCCAAAGGAGCCGCTTCGTGCGCTGCCGCCCGTCCAGCAGCCGGTCTTTCACAATCAGACCTCCGTCATTGCGCACCTCGTCCACTTCATCGGCACCATCACGGAAGAGTGGGAGGAGGCGCATACGAGCCTCCTGCATTTCGCGGAGCGCGATGACCTCACGGGACTCATGAACCGCCGCATGGCGGAACGCGAGCTCGTGCGGGTGCTCCCCGAGGCGATCCAGGCAGGCCGTCCGCTGACGCTGCTCATGCTCGACCTCGACAATTTCAAGCACATCAACGATACCTACGGGCATGCGATGGGAGACCGTGCGCTCAAAGGGCTTGCGGAGGTCTTGAAACGGTGCACGCGCACCGCGACCGACATGCCGAGCCGTTGGGGAGGCGATGAGTTCATCGTGATCCTGGGCGGTGCGGATGAGGGGCGGGCCCTCTCCATTGCCGACCGCATCCGCGCGGAGGTCAAGGCTCTTGACATCCTGCCGGGCGGCAGCCATTTCACAGCGAGCTGCGGCATCGCGACGGCATGCGACAGCGACACGTCCGAAACGCTGTTCAGGCGTGTGGATCAGGCGCTCTACAAGGCGAAGCGCATCAAGGGAAAGGGAAGTGTCGCTTCTGCGTAGGGCGCGTGCCTTTCCGGGAAACGGCGCATGCAATGGATGGAAAGGAGCAAGGCTTTGAGCAAGTTCAAGATTGTTTTCATTGTGCTTCTCGTCGTTGGCGTGGCGGGAGCAGCAGGCTATTTTGCCGCCGTGCAGTACCAGCAGCTTCGCGTTGTCATGCAGCAGCGGCAGGACCAGAAAGATGCCGAGACGCGTGCGAAAATCGAGGCGCGCGAGCAGAAAGAGCTCGCGGAGAACGCGGAGCGTTGGAAGGTGCGCGCCGAAGCCGATAAAAAAGCAGGAACCGCAGAGAATCCGGATCAGGTCATCCGCGGGCTGACGGCGGATATGAAGATGGAGCAGACGGGGGATGGCGGCACGCGCTACGCCTATGAGATGCCGACGGAAGACGGGATCTACTTGCAGCCTTATATCATTCAAAATGGAAATGGGGTGCAGCTCTACATCACCGTATCGCACCTCGGGCAGCGCCCGATGGGATTCCACGGCATCGTCGTTCAGACGAGCAAGAAAGAAGCGTATCAGATCGAAGCCGCTGTTCCCGTCGAGACGTATGACCGAAAGGAAGGCGGCATCATCGAGACCTTTGATCAGCCTGCCGATGCCTATGCGCTTCGCGCCATGCGCGAGGTCGCGTACGGCCTCGGCGGGAAGATCTTCATGGCGGGCGTGAGCGGCTCGAACGATGACCGCGGGATAGCGGCACGAGAGGCCATGGAGATTAAGGATATGGTCGATTTGTACGATATACTCAGTGGCAGGAAGAAGTCCATCGACGAAGGGGACAGCAGTCCTGACCAGTAAGCAAAATAGGCGGCGCAAGCCGCCTTGTTCGGTAAATGGATTGATCTAGAGAAAGGTTAGGTGCAGCCATGGGGAACATGGTATTTTCACCGTTTGTGATTGCGCTCGTCGCAGCGCTCGGGCTCGTGCTCGGCATCTTGTCGCTCATCGCAGCGGCGTTCAATACCGCATTGCACCATCAGCGCCGCGGTCTTTCCGGGCGTATTGCCGCGCTTGAAGAAGAGGTACGCATGCTGAAGGAGGCGGCTCAGGGCCGCGCAGCGGAGCCTAAGCCAGAGTCCGGGCCTGAGCCAGAGTCCGAACCTGAGCCTGCGGCACCCGCAGAGCCGCCGAAGCACGAGCGCCCGAAAGCGCCGTGGCAGGATTTCGTCGATGCCTACAACGCGCTCGCGGACACGGCGGCCGACGAGAAGCGCCCGGCGCTCTGCGAGAAGTTCATCAAGGATCAGAAGATCGAGCTCCTCGTCTGCGTCGGCTATGACACGCAGCATGCGAATCAGCACATGCCGCAGTATGAGTCGACACAGAGCCTCAAGGATGCCGTCTGCTGGGCAGCGCCCGTGCCGGGAAAAGAGACGGAATACGCCGTCGTGCCGAAGCTCGACCAAGTCTACACGCAGGAGCTTCACGACAAGAAGGGACTGAAGGAGACGTTCGCCTCGAACTTCGAGAAGGGCGATAAGAAGGGCATTCACATCCGCATCCCTGCCATGTTCCACAAGAAGGGCGATGGCTGGAAGGTCGCGAATCCGGGCGTCATTCGCCTCGACTAAATGAGAACGCAGGACGCGCATGTCCCGGCAGCGGGAGGTGCGCGTTTTTCGGTGCAAGGAATCGTTCTCGCCCCTTGCCGTGCGCGCCGGTTTTCGGTACAATAGGCGTAGTGGTTTTGAATGGAGGTGTGACGCATGGTGGCAGGGATCATCTTGTTTGTCCTCATAGCAGGGCTTTCCTATGTCGTCGGGCGTCTCTTTCGCATCAACGAAAAGAACGAGATGGAGCAGGCGAGGCGGCAGTTTGAGATCGCGCAGAAAGAGCGTGCCGTCGAGATCGTGCGCGAAGCGCGGGAAAAGCGCCAGCGCATGGAGGCGGGCGCCGTGCGGCGCATCGGCAGCATGACGACGCAGCTCAGGCGCGACTTTCCATCGACGGCACCGCTCGCGACGCGCCTTGCGCACAGGAGCAAGGCGATGAAGGCGGAGCAGGAGCGCAAGCAGGCGGCGCGCGCGCGCGCGGAGCGCATGTACGGCTACGGCCCCGTCGATCTCTACGATGAACCGACGGGCGGACTTTCGTACGACTA
>PPYE01680586.1_pt1 | contig 29346 bp, 30 predicted proteins | sample 1559881 | NCBI WGS metagenome assembly PPYE01 (sample SAMN08240022, study PRJNA423297) | Human gut metagenome, whole genome shotgun sequencing project. | reverse complement strand
TACGCCGCCCTTATTCGGATAAAATCTCCCACAAACTGGGACTCGCAGCTCACGAAAAGCCTTTTTCAGACACGCTCTAATTCACACATCAGAGTTTCTATGTTTGATGATAGAATAGAAATCTTGCTGTTCATTTTACTACGAACAGCTTATTGGGCAGCATTTAATTTGCCGGACGTGGAGTTCATAGTCATTGGTAGATCATTGACAAGGATACCCGTCCGTTATAAATTAATAGATAGCTAATAGTATCTATCATCAATATGAAAAAATACACAGGAGGAACCGAAAATGAAAAAAACAGTAAATGCACTCGGAGATATCTGCCCGATCCCGTTAGTGAAAGCAAAGGAAGCCGTCAAAGAACTGCAGGGTGCAGGAACGGTGGAGGTGCTGGTAGATAATGAGATTGCTGTGCAGAACCTGACCAAGATGGCAAACCAGAAAGGTTATGGCTGTAGTTCACGAAAAGTGAAAGAACAGGAATACCAGGTGACGCTGACGGTTGGCGAGGCAGAAGCAACGCAGGAGACATCAGTGGAAGAAGCAGATTATGTAGTATGTGCACCGGCGAAGAAGAATCGGCTGGTGGTGATTTCTTCGAAAACAATGGGTGAGGGAAATGACGAACTGGGTGCTACGTTGTTGAAGGGATTTATTTACGCGCTGACACAGCAGGACGAGCTGCCGGATCAGATGCTCTTTTATAATGGGGGAGCATTCCTGACCTGTGAAGGTTCTCAGTCTCTGGAAGATCTGAAAATGCTGGAAGAACAGGGCGTGGAGATTCGTACCTGTGGTACCTGTCTGAACTTTTATGGAATATCCGATAAATTACAGGTGGGAGAAGTTACCAATATGTATGATATCGCAGAGCGGATGACAAAAGCCGACCAGATCATCAAGCCATGATATATCTGGATAACGCGGCAACATCGCTGCAAAAACCGAAAGAGGTGGAAGAAGCTGTGATTCGTGCCTTTCATACCATGGGGAATCCCGGACGGGGCGCACATGAGGCCACGTTGCAGGCGGGACGGTGTGTCTATCAGGTAAGAGAGCAGCTGGCAGAACTTTTTCATGCAGAAAAAGGAGAGCGGATCGCATTTACCTCGAACGCTACAGAGGCACTGAACACTGCGATTTTGGGGCTGTTCCATAAGGGGGATCATGTGATCACCACAGTCTGCGAACATAATTCGGTTCTTCGGCCTCTTTACCGGTTGCAGGAGGAAGGTGTGGAAGTCAGTTTTCTTTCCGCAGATGAAAATGGTGTGTTGGAGTATGAAAAACTTCCGGAGCTTGTCAGGGAGAATACAAAAGGTATCGTAATTACACATGCTTCCAATCTGACCGGAAATATTACAGACCTGGAAAGGATCCGGGAAGTAACAGAGAGCAGAGATTTGCTTTTGGTGGTAGATGGGTCGCAGACGGCGGGAATTTTACCGGTGGATGTACAAAAACAGGGAATAGATATCTTTTGTTTTACCGGGCATAAGGGACTTTTGGGACCCCAGGGAACCGGTGGACTTTATGTGCGTCCGGGAGTGGAGATTTGTCCGTTGAAGGTAGGCGGAAGCGGTATCCACAGCTTTGACCGGGAACATCCGAAAGCGATGCCGGAGCATCTGGAAGCCGGAACTATGAATGTCCATGGAATCGCCGGACTTGGTGGTGCGCTGGATTATCTGAAGAAAAAAGGAACAAAGGAGATTTTGCAGCGGGAGCGGCAATTGTTAAGACGGCTGGAAGAACAGATCAGGGAGATTCCCGGGATTCGTCTTTATGGTGATCCGGACGGAAACCGGCGTGTGGGAATTCTTTCTTTTAATATAGGAGAAGAAGATTCTGCGTATGTTGCGGACTGGTTGTATGAGGAACATGGAATTGCTGTCCGGGCGGGGGCGCATTGCGCTCCGCTGATGCACCAAACGCTGGGAACAAAAGAACAGGGGGCTGTGAGAATCTCTGTATCACACTGGAATACGGAGAAAGAAGTGGATCGAACGGCAGAGGCTTTGTGGGAGTTGTCAGGAATATGAGAATGAAAAAGAAAACATGGATTTTGACTTTCGAGAGTACGACGCAGGCGATGGCAGCAGAAAAATATGCCATGGAACAGAACCTGCCGGGACGTCTGATTCCGATTCCAAGGGAAATTACAGCAGGTTGTGGCCTTTCCTGGAAGGCAGTGCCGGAGGCAAGAGACGAGATTCTTACGGCACTGGAGAAAGCAGGCTGTCACTGGGAAGGGGAGTATATACTGGAATTGTAGAAAAAACTGAACGGCAACTGTTTGATTCCTTCACCTTGCAGGACAGTGACTGCTGAACAGCTGGTATAAATTTAATAATACAGGAAAATACAGGAATGTATGGTGGACAAGGAGAAAAATGGAAGAAAATAAGCTGCATTATCATATGAAGGTGCGGGTGTTTCGAAAAGAAGGAGCTTTTGGTCCGGGAGTGGCGGAGTTGATGCACCATGTGGAAGAGACCGGGTCGCTCTCCGAGGCCTGTCGGTGCATGGGGATGGCGTATTCCAAGGGATGGCGTATTATGAAGCACGCGGAAGAAGATCTGGGGTTTCCTCTGATGGAAGGAAGCCGGGGCGGAAGCAGAGGCGGCAGGACCATGCTTACCGAGAAAGGAAAGGATTTTCTGCATCGATATGAAATGTTTATGGAGGAACTGAATCGGAGCGCCGAAGAATTTTTTATGAGATGGTTTGAAGCATAGACAGAGAAAGCATGCGCCGGAATATATATGGGATACTATGCGAAACGTGTTACCGGGAACGAAGTGCCCAGTAACTCATATGGGAAAAAGAGAGTCAAAAAAGCGTACAGAATTGACAAATAAATATAAGTATTGTAAAGTTATAAGTATGTAAGCGTTATTCTCAAACGAGAATAACGAAAGAGAAAGGAATTACGGATGAAAAAGAGTGATCTGATCATTGTCCGGGGAGCGGGGGATCTGGCGACCGGGACGATTCATCGACTGAAAAAAAGCGGATTTCATCTGCTGGTTCTGGAAACAGATCACCCGGCAGCGATCCGAAGACAGGTGGCACTGAGTGAAGCTGTGTACAGTGGAAGCACCTGTGTGGAGAATGTAGAGGCTGTCCGGATCGAAAGCGTGGAGCAGATGCGTCAGGTCTGGGAGGAAGGAAAAGTTCCGGTTCTGGTGGATCCGAAGGGAGAAAGTATCCGGTTACTGAAACCGAAGGTTGTGGTGGATGCGATCCTTGCAAAGAAAAATCTCGGAACAACAAAAGATATGGCACCGCTTACGATCGGACTTGGTCCTGGATTTTGTGCGGGTGAAGATGTGGATGTGGTGATCGAGACGAAACGTGGGCATAATCTTGGAAGGATTATCCGTCAGGGAAGTGCATATCCGAACACCGGGATTCCGGGAATCATCGGCGGCTACGGTGCAGAACGTGTCATTCATGCACCGGCAGCAGGAAGAATGAAAAACAGAAGTAAAATCGGAGATATCGTGGAAGCCGGGCAGGTTCTGGCTGTGATAGAGGGAGAAGACGGATCGACAGAGGTATCAGCAACCATTGACGGACTTCTCCGTGGTCTGATCCGCGATGATTATCCGGTGACAAAGGGATTTAAGATCGCAGATATTGATCCGAGAAAAGAAGAATTGGCAAACTGTTTTACGATTTCAGACAAAGCCCGCTGTATCGCAGGAAGCGTGCTTGAAGTAATCTGTGAAGCAGTGGAGTAGGTAGAGGAGAACACGCATGAAATTAATGAAGACTGAAGACGCGATCGGGCAGGTTCTGTGTCATGATATCACACAGATCATTCCCGGGGTGACGAAAGATGCAGTATTCCGGAAAGGTCATATCATTACCGAGGAGGATATACCGGTACTTTTGAGTGTTGGAAAAGAACATATTTATATCTGGGAAAAAGATGAGCATATGCTTCATGAAAATGAGGCGGCACAGATTCTGTATGCAATGTGCAGAAATGAGCATATGCATCCTTCAGAGGTCAAAGAAGGGAAAATTGAGGTGATCGCTGACTGTGACGGACTGTTGAAAATAGACAGGGAAAAACTGAAAAAAGTCAACGGGCTTGGAGAAATGATGATTGCAACCCGTCACGGCAATACCTGCGTCAAAGAAGGAGATAAGCTTGCAGGAACCAGAATTATTCCGCTGGTTATAGAAAAAGAGAAGATGGAGCGGGCGAAAGCAGTCTGTCAGGATGGTCCGATTCTGACATTGAAACCGCTGCACGGGAAAAAAGTGGCGATTCTGACAACGGGAAGTGAAGTATACCATGGAAGAATCGAGGACAAATTTACTCCGGTACTGGTTGAAAAACTGAAAGAATATAACTGTGAAATGATCTTTCATGAAGTATATGATGATGATCATGAAGCAATCACCAAAGGCTGTCTGCAGGCAATCGAACAGGGGGCTGAGCTGGTACTTTGTACCGGCGGTATGAGTGTGGATCCGGATGACAAAACACCTCTGGCCATAAAAAACACAGGGGCGCGGATGGTTTCTTATGGTGCACCGGTACTTCCGGGAGCCATGTTCCTGTTGTCTTATTACCGGGAAGAGATCCCGATCGTAGGACTTCCGGGGTGTGTGATGTATGCAAAACGGACGATTTTTGATCTGGCACTGCCCCGTCTGCTGGCAGATGATGAGATCACAGCAGAGGAACTGGCAGCGTTGGGAGAGGGCGGTCTGTGCCTGAACTGTTCGGTCTGTACTTACCCAAACTGTGGTTTTGGAAAAGGATGGTAACAGGAAGATGCTGGATCGGTATGGAAGAGTGATCAATTATCTGCGTATATCCGTTACGGATCGTTGCAATCTGCGATGCTGCTACTGTATGCCGGAAGGCGTTCAGGATGTAGGAATGAAAAACATCCTGACTTTTGAGGAAATCTGGGAGATCGTGAGAACAGGCGTAAGCCTTGGTATCACGCACATCCGTATTACGGGCGGGGAACCGCTGGTGCGAAAAGACTGTGTGGATCTGATCCGTGGAATCAGGGAGATTTCCGGGGTAGAGACTATCACTATGACGACCAATGGTGTTTTGCTTGGAAATTATGGGAAACAGTTAAAAGAAGTCGGTGTGGACGGCGTGAATATCAGCCTGGACACACTGAATCCGGAAGAATTCTATAAGATTACCGGAAAACGGGAACTGCAGGAAGTCCTGGCAGGAATCCGAGCGGCGAAGACTGCCGGATTACCAGTAAAGCTGAATGCAGTGAATAGAAAAGAACTGGATCCGATTCCACTGGTGCGTTATGCACAGGAAGAAAACCTGCCCCTTCGTTTTATTGAAATGATGCCAGTCGGATATGGCAAAAAATACGTGGGGAGAAGCAATGAAGAACTGCGGGAGACACTGGAGGCAGTCTGTGGAAAAGCAGAATGTATGACCAATCGGGAAGAACTTTCCCGGATGGGCAGTGGGCCGGCGGTGTATTATCAGTTTTCAGATCTGAAAGTTCCGGTTGGGTTTATCAGTGCCATACACGGAAAATTCTGCGATACCTGTAACCGGGTCCGACTGACGGCAGAAGGGTATCTGAAACTGTGTCTGTGCTATGATGAGGGGGAGGATCTTCGCCGGGTGCTCCGCGAAGGAGAGAAGGAAAATCTGCGAACAATCATGGAGCAGACGATTTTCCGAAAACCGGCGGCACACTGCTTTGAACATCCGGCCGAGATGACAGAGACACATGAAATGGTAAAAATTGGTGGATAGAGTAGACACAATAGAAAGGAACAGCTTTGGGAGTAATTAAAGGAATCTGTATCAGTGAAAAACGTGGTACAGCGAAACATGAAATCGAAGAGGCCATTCTGGCAAAGGACTGGGGGATTCAGGGAGACGCTCATGCGGGACACTGGCACAGACAGGTCAGCCTGTTATCTTATGAAAAAATCGAAGAATTTCGGAAAAAGGGTGCTGATATCGAACTTGGTGCCTTTGGGGAAAACCTGATCGTCAGCGGATATGATTTTCGCAACCTTGCGGTGGGAACCCGTTTTCAATGTGGAGAAGCCGTTCTGGAGATGACTCAGATCGGGAAAGAATGTCACAGCCACTGTGAGATTTATAAACGGATGGGTGAATGCATCATGCCCAGAGAAGGTGTATTTGCCATTGTGTTACATGGTGGTACGATCCGAAAAGGTGACCTATTGGAAAGAATAGAATAGCAGAAAAATTGTAACTGTTCAGTACCTTCACAGTTACGAAAAATCAAATAAAAGGAAACACAATCAATGAAAAAATTATATCAGTTGTTACTGGATCGATGGAATCAGAAGACAGATACGGTTCTGGTTACTATTGTAGAAGGAAATGGTTCTGTTCCGCGAACTACAGGGGCTTATATGGTAGTGGCTAAAAACGGAAGAATCTACGGAACTATCGGAGGCGGCAACCTGGAATATCAGGCAGTAAAAAAAGCCATGGAACTGGCAGGAACAGCTGCCCATTATGTGGAAAATTTTGATCTGGGAACCGGAGAAAACAGCGAACTGGGCATGGTCTGTGGAGGCAGAGTAAAAGTACTGTTTTACAGTGCCTGCGCACAGGATCCGGGCGTCGGAGAATTTTTAAAAGAAGCACTGGCGGCAGCAGATGAGGGAAAACCTTACTGGCTGGTTCTTCCATTTTCTGAAGGAACGCCCCGGATCCGAAGAGAGATCACAGAAGGAAGAGGACACTGCAGGATTCTGGAGGAAAACGGACAGAAGATTTACGCAGAAGAATTCTGTTACGATGGAAGGGTTTACATTTTTGGAGGCGGTCATCTGGCTCAGGAGCTGGTTCCGGTGCTCAGTCATCTGGGATTCTGGTGTATGGTCCTGGATGATCGGGAAGAATATACAGATCACTCTTTGTTTCCGGGAGTTCAGGAGACAAAGACCGTAGACTTTACAGCACTTTCGCAGATTCTGGAAGTAAAACCGGAAGACTATCTGGTGGTAGTCACGAGAGGGCATCGCTGTGATGCCGATGTGGAACGGTTTGCCTTGCGGACACCTGCTTCTTATATAGGTGTAGTGGGAAGTAAAAGAAAAACCCGGTACGTCAGAGAAAAATTGGCAAGCGAAGGCTTCACAGAGGAAGAACTGGATCAGGTGTATGCACCTATCGGAATCGAAATCGGAAGTGAAACACCGGCAGAGATCGCAATCAGCATCGCAGCACAGCTGATACAGGTCCGCGCAGACAAAACAGGAATGAGGAGAAAGAATGAATGAAGAAAAAAAGTGTAAGTATGTTACTTGCAACAGCTATGGTAGTGTCTCTGCTTACAGGATGCGGATCTAAGAACAACAGTGTGGCGGATACAACAAAAGAAGAGACACAGACAGAAGCAACTGCAGAAGCAGCAGCTGACGAAAGCAATGATACAACAGCAGACGATGCAGGCGAAGAAACTACTATTACAGTATTTGCTGCCAAGAGTCTGAATCAGGTAATGGAAGAACTGATTACAAAGTTTCAGGAGACTCATCCAAATGTAAATGTACAGGGAAGTTATGACAGTTCAGGAACGCTGCTGACACAGATCGAAGAAGGTGCAGCCTGCGATGTGTTTTTCTCAGCAGCGGTAAAACAGATGGATCAGCTGGATGAGACAGATGGTCTGGTTGTGGACGGTACCCGTCATAATGTAGTAAATAACCAGGTGTGTCTGGTAACTTATAAAGAAAGTAACACAGAAGTAACCAGTCTGGAGGATCTGAACAAAGCCAGCAGTATCGCACTGGCAGATGGTTCGGTGCCGGTTGGAAAATACACCCGTCAGGCACTGGTAAATGCAGGAATTCTGGAAAAAGCTGACGATGTATCTACTATTCAGACAGCTACTGTTTCAGAAGCGCTGGGCGGTGTGGAGATCAATGAGTGTGCCAATGTTGGTGCGGTTACTTCCGCAGTAGCAGAAGGCTCCAATGAGGTAGGAACGGTATACTGTTCCGATACTTATGGACTGGAGGATCGTCTGGAGATCCTGCAGGTCATTCCGTATGATCTGACCGGTGATGTTATCTATCCGGTGGCACAGGTACAGAATCCGGAAGCAGAAGAACTGGAATCCACAACAGCCAAAGAATTCATAGATTTTCTGATCACCGATGATGCAAAGAACATTTTCCGGAAATACTACTTTGATACAGACGTAGAGAACTAATCAGACTTTTTGAAATGATATAATGAAAATACATATTCTTCGCCGTGACAGGATGTTCCGGCGGGGGAAAGATAAGAATGGAGACACGAATGGAACAGATGATGGAATTTATGAAGGGGCTGGACTGGAGTCCTCTGCTGATCTCATTAAAGACTGGAGTGGTGGCTACCATTCTTTCTTTTTTTGGAGGAATCTATGCGGCAAGACAGGTGGTAAAAGCAGGTCCGAAGACAAAAGCGGTGATGGACGGGATTCTGACCCTTCCGATGGTACTTCCTCCCACAGTTGCCGGATTTTTCCTGCTTCTGATCTTCAGTGTGCGGCGGCCGTTTGGTGCTGCATTGTATGGGAATTTTGGAATCAAGGTGGTACAGACCTGGCTTGGCTGTATTCTGGCGGCAACGGTAATTGCTTTTCCACTGATGTACCGGAATGCCAGAGCTGCTTTTGAACAGGTGGATGCCAACCTGGTTTATGCAGCAAGAACGCTTGGTATGTCGGAAATAAAGATTTTCTGGAAAGTAGTGATTCCATCTGCCGGACCGGGTATTCTTTCAGGAACGATTCTGACATTTGCCAGGGCTATGGGTGAGTATGGGGCAACTTCCATGCTGGCGGGAAATATTCCGGGAAAGACAGGGACAATCTCTCAGAAGATCGCCATGGTTATCCAGGATGGCGACTATGGGACCGCAGGTTTCTGGGTCGTTGTGATCATGCTGATTGCTTTTTTTGTGGTGCTGGTGATGAACCTGCTTGGATCCGGTGGTAATAAACATAAAAAACGGTGGTAAGGAGGGCGGATATGCTGCAGGTAAGGATAAAAAAGAAACTGGGGAATTTTCTGCTTGATGTGGATTTTTCCATGGATGGAGGCATATTTGCCATTCTGGGAGCTTCCGGATGCGGAAAAAGTATGACGTTAAAATGTATTGCAGGTATCGAACGGCCGGATGAGGGAAGAATCGTTTTGAATGACAGGGTACTCTTTGATTCGGCAAAACGGATTAATCTGCCACCGCAGAAACGAAAAGTCGGATATATGTTTCAGGATTACGCATTGTTTCCTGCAATGAATGTGGTACAGAATATTCAGGCAGGGATGGGGAGAAAGCCGGATCCGAAAAAAGTCAGGGAATATATTACAGGATTTCAGCTTGGCGGACTGGAACGTCATATGCCGGATCAGCTCTCCGGTGGACAAAAACAACGGGTAGCCATGGCACGTATGCTGGCAGCAGAGCCGGAAGTATTGCTTCTGGATGAACCGTTTGCCGCATTGGACAGCTATCTGAAATGGAAAATGGAACAACAGATGCTGGAACTTTTACAAAAAGTACAGACACCGGTACTGTTTGTATCTCACAGCCGGGATGAAGTCTATCGACTGTGTGATACGGTCAGCTGTATTCATCAGGGGCGGATGGAAGTGATCGAACCGGTAAAAGAATTTTTCCGGAATCCGAAGACGAAGACGGCGGCACTTTTATCCGGATGTAAGAATATCTGCGCGGTGGAAGCTATGGAAAGCCACAGAGATGGAAACTGGTTGTGGACATCGGACTGGGGAGTTGGCATCCGGGTATCGAAAGAAGCTTTACAGGCACGGACCATCGGGATCCGCGCCCACTTTTTTACAAAGGAAAAACCGTCGGAAGGATGTTACAGTGAGTTCCCGGTGGGAGAATACCGAATTATGGAAGATCCCTTTGAATGGAATGTTTCCTTCCGAAAAGACAGATCCTGCGAGTGGCTGCAATGGAAAACAGCGAAAACGGACTGGGATCCGTCGGAGGGTGTGCCGGAAAAATTGTATGTAAAAGAAGAAAATCTGTTGTTGCTGGATATCGATACAGATAACAGAAGATGAGAGAAACAGCCAATGGATCAGGGAGCGGGCCTGAAGAACATTCTGATGACTGCCAGGAGAGCAATCACAGTTTCTTCAGGCATTTTTTCTCATCGATTTCCACAAGAATAATATCTTCCCCGATCTGACAGATGCATTCCCAGGGGATACAGAATTCGCTGTCTCTTCCAAGAAAACAGCAGAATTTTCCGGGGCCTGGGATGATGATGGCAGAAATCCGTCCGCTGCAGGGATCAAATTCCACATCCACGGGACAGCCAAGGGTTTTACAGTTGCAGGTATTGATGACTTCTTTTTGTTTCAGATCAATAATTCGCATAAAAAACCTGATTTTTATACTTCTTTTATATTAATTATATGTTTTGTGGTTAATTGTCTTGACGGTAAGTTTGCGATTATATTATGATGGGAAAAGATAAAGCATCCACTGTGTGAGGAATACAGGAGTGATGAAAGTTACAGGAAAATAAGAAAACTGTGAGACAGTTGAACGGGAAAATAAGAGGATACAGAAGAATACCGGACAATCAGAGGCAGTTTGCGGAAAGAGAAGGATGAAATATGAAGTGTCCGTTTTGTAATCAGGATAATACCCGGGTTGTGGATTCACGCCCGGCGGATGACAACACTGCCATCCGGAGAAGAAGAATGTGTGATGCGTGTGGAAAACGATTTACCACTTATGAGAAAGTGGAGACGATTCCGTTGATCGTGATCAAAAAAGACCAGAACAGGGAACAGTTTGACAGATCCAAGATAGAGGCCGGTGTCCTTCGTGCCTGCCACAAACGGCCGGTATCAGCAGAACAGATCCACCGGCTGGTAGATGATGTGGAAACAGAGGTGTTTAATCTGGAAGAGCGGGAGATCCCAAGCTCTGTGATCGGAGAAATCGTGATGGATAAACTCAAAGATCTGGAAGCGGTTGCCTATGTCCGTTTCGCTTCTGTGTATCGGGAGTTTAAAGATGTGAATACCTTTATGGATGAACTGAAAAAAATCCTGAAATAGCATATAAATCATAAGGATTCCGGGTTTGACAAAAAGAAGGTAATGAGCTACAATTGAAAAGATACATAATCACTGAATTAGTGTGCTAAAGTAAAAGAAAATAAAAACGAATGGAGGCAGATACAATGAAGACTTTTGATAAATCTTCCAAACTGGATAACGTATTATACGATGTAAGAGGACCCGTGGTGGACGAGGCGGCCAGAATGGAAGCGGATGGTCTCAGTATTCTGAAACTGAATATCGGTAATCCGGCTCCATTTGGATTTAATGCACCGGAAGAAGTTATTCTGGATATGAGACAGTCATTGTGGGAATGTCAGGGATATTCAGATTCCAAGGGACTGTTTTCCGCAAGAAAAGCAATCATGCAGTACTGTCAGTTAAAGAAAATTCCGGGTGTGACGATGGACGATATCTATACAGGTAACGGTGTCAGCGAACTGATCAATCTGAGCATGCAGGCACTGTTAAATGATGGTGATGAGATCCTGATTCCGGCACCGGATTATCCGCTGTGGACCGCAACAGCTACACTGGCTGGTGGAAAAGTCGTACATTATATCTGTGATGAAGAGTCCGACTGGAATCCGGATATCGCGGATATCAGAAGCAAGATCACAGATAAGACAAAAGCTATTGTTATCATCAACCCGAACAATCCGACCGGTGCGCTGTATTCCAAAGAGATCCTGGAAGAAATCGTGAAAGTGGCAGAAGAATTCGGACTGATCATTTTCTCAGATGAGATTTATGACCGTCTGGTGATGGATGGACTGAAACATATTTCCATCGCATCGATTGCACCGAAAAATGTATTCTGTGTGACATTCAGCGGTCTGTCCAAATCTCATATGATCGCAGGATTCCGTGTGGGTTGGATGGTATTGAGCGGTAATAAAAAAGCGGCAGCAGGTTATATCGAGGGAATCAAGATGCTTTCCAATATGCGTCTGTGTTCCAATGTACCGGCTCAGTCGATCATTCAGACCGCACTTGGTGGCTATCAGAGTGTGGAAGAGTATCTGCAGCCGGGTGGAAGAATCTATGAACAGAGAGAAGTCATCTATAAATTGTTAAACGATATCCCGGGTGTATCAGCGAAGAAACCGAAAGCAGCATTCTACATTTTCCCGAAACTGGATGTGGAAAAATTCAATATCTACGACGATGAGAAATTTGCCCTGGATCTGCTGAGAGAAAAGAGAATCCTGATCGTGCATGGTGGCGGTTTCAACTGGGGACAGCCGGATCATTTCCGTGTGGTATATCTGCCGAGAATTGCAGATCTTGAGAAGGCGACAAAGAAACTGGGAGAATTTCTGGATGGATATCATCAGAAATAGAAAAAATGTTATGGATATACAAAAAAGAGAGAAGATGGAACTTTTATGGAGTTCTGTCTTCTCTCTTTTTTGTATATCCATAATTAGTCCGGTGGACCAATCTTGATTTAAAGTTCATGTTTATTCCTGTACATGATCCAGTCCCTGTGCGAGAATAGTTGCCACATGCGTGTCAGCCAGAGAGTAATATACGGTTTTCCCATCTCTTCGGAATTTGACCAGCGCCGACTGCTTTAACACACGTAACTGATGGGAGATGGCACTCTGTGTCATACCCAGAAGTTCTGCGATGTCGCAGACGCAAAGTTCACCACCGGATAATGCATATAGAATGCGGATTCTGGTAGGATCCCCGAACACTTTGTAGAGGTCTGCCAGACGGTATAATGTCTCATCAGCCGGTGCTTCCATCGGAAGATGCAGATGATGATGATGGCAGATGTCACAGGTTTCTATCTCGCTGTTTGCGGAGGTATGTATGTGTGGTTGCTGTAGTGTCTGTTTCATTCCTTTTCACCAATTCCTTACTATACTGTTTCAGTCCTTTCGGACTGTTTCTTTTTTGATCATTACAATTATGTCTGCCTTTTAGTTTAACGGAAAAACCAGATTTGGTCAAGGTGTAAGAAACATACCTTTTATCGGGTGAGTTTATGAAAGGCTGACCTTTTGGAATGTTCGGTCACAAAAAAACACCGGGTCGGAGCTCGTGCTTACACGTCTCGTGACCCGGTGTGAGTCAGATCAGGAATTGATCAGCAGTATAAAAGTCTTAGAAATTCAGAGTAAAGGTAAATGTCAGTTTGTCCTGATCTACCCGATATTTTTTTGCCAGAGCAGGACCACAGCTGTTAGATCCACAACCGGACATATATCCATCCAGGCACAGCACTGTGTACGGAGATTTTTCCAGTTCGAAGCTATGTGCTTTTGTAGTCAGTTCTTCCTGTGTGTACCGGGATGCATTAAAACTGAAGTTCTGTGTACCGGATATCAGAAGAGAACGATGATCGGAAGTGGTCAGTGCCAGTCCGGAGCAGTTCCAGTGGCTTCCGTTTTCCTGTGGACGCAGATAATCTTCATGGAGACTGTCTACATCAGAGGTATAAAGCCCAAGTTTTGCATCGTGATGTTTGTCCGGATAACTTTCGATCGGTCCATAACCGAAATAAGTAACATCGGCAAAGGTCGGTTCCAGAAACAGGCGCAGACCGAAACGAGGCAGGAACGGCATCTTTGGCAGCGGAGTTTTTGCAAGCGGTACGTGAACCGGTTTTCGCTCACCGTCTACGGTAACGGTCAGAGTACCGTCTTTTGCAACTTTCCATGTAATAGTTCCCTCGATGATCCTCTGCAGATATACAGCTGCCAGAGAATAGGTGGAAGTGATCGTTACACCGTCTTCATCCTGTGTCCATTCAGTAGCATAAACTTTTGTGCGTGCTCTGTCGTAGCCTGCAGCTTCCCATTCCCAGCGGATCCGGCGGTCGTTATCCATCGGTGCACGCCAGATATTTAACTGGATCGGCTGAGCAATCAGGTTTTTCTGATCTTTTACAAGAGCAGTGAAAGTTCCTTTCCACTTGTTATAGACGTAACGGAAAGCAGAGCCGCTGACTACCAGTTCGTTTTCCAGATCTTCTACAGATACAGCAGATGCAGCAGATGCGGTCGAAGCACCGGAAGCTTTGGCAACGGCGGCGACAGCACTTGTGACATCGGTAGAAAAAATCAGCTGATCGTGACCGGCTTCATATCCTGACGGGGTCAGCAGAGCATCTTCTTTTTGCAGATAATGCAGGGTAACGATGGTATTGGCTTCTACAGTTACAGCAAATGGTAATGTAATCGTTACTTTTTCTTTTGCCGGGCAGTCTACCGGATCCAGTGTACCGGAAAGAACAGTCATACCGTCTTTCTGTACATCGTAAGTGATTGTAAATCCATCCTTGATATTGGTATAATCCAGTTTGTTATCCAGTTCGACCAGTCCTTTGGAAGTATCCAGCAGAGTGGCACGGATTGGGCGGGCTACATTTTTATGTTCCAGAAGACCGGTATGTGGGGTACGATCCGGGTATACCAGACCATCCATACAGAAGTTTCCGTCATGTATTTCCTCGTTCCAGTCACCGCCGTAGAAGAATTTATCTTTGCCTTCGATGGTCTTACCCATATAGACGGAGTGGTCACACCATTCCCATACGAAACCACCGATATAACCGGGATATTTGTAGAGACGTTCAAAATAAGCCTCCAGATCTCCAGGTCCGTTACCCATAGCGTGGCAGTATTCTACTTCGATAAATGGTTTTTTACCTTCTTTAGAGCAGAACTCATCGATAAATTCCACCGGTGCATACATCCGGGAGAAGACATCCAGATCATGTACATCGTTGACATAATCAGTATTGGTCTGTTGCCAGATACTGTTCTCATAGTTCAGAACACGATCCGGGTCGTAAGATTTGATCCATGCGGCGGCTTTTTCCAGATTAGGACCGTATGCACTTTCATTTCCCATGGACCAGGAGAAGACGCTGGAGCAGTTTTTGTCTCTGTGAACCAGGTGTTGGATACGATCTACGACAGCGTTTTCATAAGAAGGATCGCGCATCAGATAGCCATAGCTTTCTTCGTACTGTACTTCTCCCATATCGACATGTTCACTCTTACTTCCGTAGAGTGTGGTACATCCGTGGGATTCCAGATCTGCTTCATCCATAACATAAAAACCGTATTTGTCATACATCTGTGTGGCCCATGGAGCATTTGGATAATGGCTGGTACGGATCGCATTGATGTTATGTTCCTTCATCAGCTTCAGATCAGTCAGAAGCTGTTCCCTTGTGACTGCAGCTCCGGTAAACGGATTGCTGTCGTGGCGGTTGGTACCTTTGATCTTGAAGTTCACACCGTTGATATAGATGACATTTCCTTTGATATCGATCCGGCGAAGGCCGACTTTCTGAGCGATCACTTCATCCGGTGTGGAAAGAATCAGCGTATACAGTGCCGGATGTTCTGCATTCCACAGATCCGGATCATCTACGGCAAACCGCACTTTTCCGTCAGAAGGAGTGGCAGCAGCCAGGAAATCTCCGTCTGGTGCATACAGCTTTACAGTGACGGAAGGAGAACCACAAAGTTCCAGATCGACCAGAATCTCAGCTTTGGTAAGATCCTCGCTTACCGGTGTATGGACAAAATAATCACGGATATGATCTACCGGACGAACCAGCAGGTAAACGTCGCGGAAGATACCGGTAAAACGAAGTTTATCCTGATCTTCCAGATAGGTTCCGTCACACCATTTTAAAACCAGGACAGTCAGGCGGTTATTGCCGGCGGTTACTTTGTCAGTAATATCAAATTCACTTCCGGAATGGGAAATCTGACTGTAGCCGACGAAAGCTCCATTGATCCATACATAATAGCAGGAGTCCACGCCGTCAAAGTTTAGATAAATTTTCTGCGTCGCTTCTTCTTCAGTCAGTGAAAATTCTTTCACATAGACACCTGCCGGGTTGTCATCCGGCACATAAGGCGGATCGAAAGGAATCGGATAGCGGACATTGGTATACTGATTCTGATCGTATCCAAGGATCTGCCAGCAGCTTGGAACCGGGATGGTATCATAGCCTGTGGTATCCGCAGCTTTTTCAGTGCATCCTTCAGGAACCTGGTGATAGCTTTCATAGAATTTAAATTTCCAGTCGTCACTATTTAAAATGATTGCCCGGGAAGCCTTCAGCATGTCTGCGCCGTTGGCTTCTGCTTCTTCTCTACATGGAACATAGTAGGCACGAAGCGGTTCTGTTCCGATGTGTAAAGAGGAAGGATCCTGAAAATAATTTTGCAGTTTCATAAGAAAAACCCTCCTTCTAAAAGGTGCAATGTTTAGGTGTATGCACCTGATATATCTATTTTAATCGGTCAATGTCAGAAAAACAAGAGAAACAAGCTGATGTTTCAGACTTTTCTGCTATGCATGTGTGGCGGTTGACACAATGCTGTCTTACGATAACCGGAAGATCACAGTTTCGTATGGCTTCAGTGTTAAAATATCATCTTCCGGGCAAATATCATGTTCCGGATAATTAGATAAAAGTACTGAAGTATCCAGCTGCAGACCGGTTCCGGTGTACTGGAATTTCTGCACATCCTGCGAAAAATTATGTACAGCGAGCCAGGTTTCATCCTGATAACTTCTTGTATATGCAATCACCGGTCCGTCCTCCGGGCAGCAAAGCTGCAGATCACCGTGTGCCATGACAGGGTGTTCTTTCCGCAGAGAGATTAGTTTCTGATAAAAACGAAAGACAGAAGAATCATTTGCCATCTGACTGGCTGCGTTGATTTCTTTATAGTTGGGATTGACACCGAGCCATGGTGTATGATCGGAAAATCCACCATTTAAACTGTCATCCCACTGCATCGGTGTCCGTGCGTTATCGCGACTGATTCGTTGAGCTTCTGCCAGTGCTTTTTCGGGAGCAATCCCCTGTTCCAGCATGGTATGGTAGGCATTTTTGGTATCAATATCGTCATAATCTTCAATGGAAGGATAAGCAACATTGGTCATACCAAGTTCCTCCCCCTGAAAGACAAAAGGAGTTCCAGGGAGCGTATGGAGGTAGGATGCCAGCATTTTTGCGGAGACTTCCCGGAAGGTTGTATCATTTCCGTAGAGGGAAACCTGGCGTGGCTTGTCGTGATTACTTAAAAATCGTGCCCACCAGCCGTCTTTTTTCAGCAGTTCATAATCGTGACGAAGATCCCGTTTCATTTTTTCCGGTGACCAGGTCTGAATCTCCACGATCGGCGGTACAAAAGGAATTGCCATGTTAAATTCTTCACTGGCAGCACTCGAGTAATGGATAGCATCCTGATCGTTATTAATATTAACCTCTCCGACACTCATCAGATGGTCGGGTGTCATGGTTTTTGCAACCATTTCCCGGATATAACGATGTGTTCCTTCCAGGTTCACACAGGCGACAGTACCAAACTGTTCGTTTGGATTGGCACGACCATCCAGTCCTTTGTCCAGATAACTGATGGCATCGATGCGGTAGCCATCCACGCCTTTATCGTTCCAGAAGCGGATAATATCAAAGATTTTTTCTTTTGTCTCCGGATTGTCCCAGTTGAGATCCGGCTGTTCTTTTGCGAAGAAATGCAGATAATACTGTCCACGCTCCGCTACATATTCCCAGGCACTGCCGCCAAACACAGACATCCAGCCATTCGGTGCACCACCATCAGGAGCAGGATCTCTCCAGATATAATAATCACTGTAGGGGTTGTTGCGGGATTTTCTGGATTCCTGAAACCAGATATGTCTGTCAGAAGAGTGATTCAACACCAGATCCATGATAATTGCAATCCCCCGCGCATGAGCCCCGTCCCGGAAAGCATCCCAGTCCTCCATGGTTCCGAATTCTTCCATGATGGAGGTATAATCGGAAATGTCATATCCATTATCCACATTTGGTGAAGCGAACACCGGTGACATCCATACCGCATTGATGCCAAGTTCCTGCAGATAATCAAGTTTTTCAATCATTCCTTTCAGATCTCCGATTCCGTCATGGTTGCCGTCTTTAAAACTTCTTGGATAAATCTGATAGATCACCAGATCTTTATACCAGTCTTTTTCGTGTTTCATTTCGTTCTCCCTTCGTTTTTTTGCATAAATATTTGGTGAGTTTATTATATTCTATTGTGCAAAAAAGAGCAAGATGAAGTCGTTTCCGATGCTTGACGAACGAACACAGCATGTTATAATAAGATGCAAATGCAGAATATTTGAATGGAGGATACAAACATGAAAAAAACAATTTTTGCTGAAAAAGCACCTGCAGCAGTAGGACCTTATGTACATGCTGTAGAAGCTGGAAATATGGTGTTCACTTCCGGCCAGCTGGGACTGGATCCAGAGAACGGAACTCTGCCGGAAGGTATCGAGGCACAGACCCATCAGGCACTGAAAAATCTGGGAGCTGTTCTGGAAGCAGCAGGCGTTGGATATGAAGATGTTGTTCGTACCATGGTATTTCTGGATAATATGGATGACTTTGCAACGGTCAATGCCATCTACGCAGAATACTTCAAGGAGTCTGCACCGGCGCGTTCCTGTGTGGAAGTTGCAAGACTTCCGAAGGGCGGTCTGATCGAGATCGAAGCAATCGCAGCAAAATAAAGGAAAAAGATACCCGGATACGGAGAAAATACATCCGTATGCGGGTGTTTTGTTATACAATACGCTTTAATATGGTAATATGATAAAAAAATAAAGCGAAAAATGATTGACAAGACAAGAAGTTTTAGGGATAATGGATTACAAATATTTTACGGACTGTGAAAGTACGAAGTACGGAACAATCCGGTATTATAATTACATAAAGGAAGGATGAGAAAAAGGAATGAGTAACACAGATACTATAGTAATCCTGATCGCATTTGCGGCATATCTGGTGCTGATGATTGTGATCGGTGCGATCTACATGAAAAATACGAATAATTCAGAAGATTATTTTCTTGGCGGAAGGGGACTGAGTGGCTGGGTGGCTGCGCTGTCGGCACAGGCGTCGGATATGAGTGGATGGCTGTTAATGGGACTTCCGGGAACCGTGTATGCACTGGGAACAGGGCAGTCCTGGATCGCGATCGGACTGTTTCTCGGAACAGTCTGCAACTGGGTGTTTATTTCTTCACGACTGAGAAAATATACGATCAGGGCAAATAACTCCCTGACACTGCCGGCATACTTTGAAAACCGGTTTCGTGATAAAAAAAGGGTACTGCTTCTGGTATCTTCGATTGTGATCGTTATCTTTTTCCTGGTATATACAGCGTCTGCACTGTCTGCCGGTGGAAAACTATTTAACTCTGTATTCGGTGTGGATTATCATGTGGCTCTGGCCATCGGTGCTGCGGTTATTCTGATTTACACGTTTATGGGCGGTTTCATGGCGGTTTGTGTGACCGATTTTATTCAGGGAAGTCTGATGTTAGTAGGACTGCTGGTGGTTCCGATTGCCGCGTATTTTATGGTAGGAGCGGATCAGGTAAAACCGATTCTTGACCAGAGCGGTGTTGTGGGCGGGGCTTCGGCATATCTGAGTCTGTTTCGGAATGGTGAACGGTCTTATACTGCAGTGGAGATTGTCTCACAGCTGGCCTGGGGGCTGGGATATTGTGGAATGCCGCATATTCTGACTCGATTTATGGCGGTAAAGAATCAGAAAGAGTTGAGAAAATCGAGAGTAATTGCTATTATATGGGTAACGATTTCTCTGGCAGCAGCTGTAGCGATCGGCATTATCGGTCGTGTCTATCTGTTTCCGACGATTCTTGGAACGGAGGGAAATGCTTCCACAGAAAGCGTCTTTATCGAGATGATCACAAAAATGTTTACGAAAGATACGAATCTGCCATTTATCGGAGGAATCTTCCTGTGCGGTATCCTGGCAGCGATTATGTCCACAGCGGATTCGCAGCTTCTGGTGACGGCTTCATCCGTGTCTAAAGATATTTATAAGGATATTCTGAAACCGGAATCCGATGAGAAAAAAGTGCTGAAGGTGAGCCGTTTTACGGTACTGGTTGTTGCATTGCTGGCATTTTTGATTGCCTGGGATCCAAACAACAGTATTATGGGACTGGTATCTAACGCATGGGCAGGTCTTGGTTCGGCGTTTGGGCCGATCGTAGTGATGTCCCTGTTCTGGAGAAGAACGAATTTTGCCGGAGCAGTAGCGGGGATTGTGTCCGGTGGCGGTGCAGTTCTGATATGGGATTATCTGCCGCTGGTACATGGACAGACGCTTGGATCTGCGACCGGGCTGTATTCACTGGTGGTAGGATTTGCGCTGAGTATTCTCAGCATTGTGATCTTCAGCCTCTGTACGAAGAAACCATCTCAGGAGATTCTGGCAGAGTTCGATGAAGTAAAAAATTGGAAAGAGTAAGAAATCTATGAATTATTTGCTGACAATAGAATATGAAGGAACCCGTTACGAAGGATGGCAGAGACAGAAGAAAACCACCCAGACGATTCAGGGAAAGCTGGAACAGGTACTATCCAGAATGACAGAAAAAGAGATTGAGATCGATGGAGCAGGGCGGACGGATGCCGGGGTTCATGCGAAGAATCAGACAGCCAGTGTACATCTGGCAAAGAAATGGGATCCGAAGGAGATTTTGCAATATATGAATCAGTATCTGCCGGAAGATATCTGTGTAAAGTCTGTGGAACCGGTATCGGAGCGGTTTCATGCAAGACTCTGGGCGGAAGGAAAATGTTATTCTTACCGGATTGGAACGGATGAGCAGAAATCGGTGTTTGACCGGAAGTTTCGGTATCATCTGGGGGAAGCGCTGGATGTAGAGGCGATGCGCCGGGCAGCACAGGATCTGGTGGGAACCCATGATTTTAAAACGTTTTGTGGCAATCCGAAGATGAAGAAATCTACGGTGCGGACGATTACGGATATAGTGATTGAAGAGTCGGAGCATGAGATACGGATTGTGTATACGGGAAATGGTTTTCTTCAGTATATGGTCAGAATCTTAACCGGAACTTTGATTGAGGTTGGGCAGCATAGGAGGGATGCGGACAGTATGCCGGAGCTGCTTGAGAGGATGGAGCGGAAGTTTGCGGGCGTTACAGCGCCGGCAGAGGGGCTGTGTCTTGAACGCGTATTCTATTCGAAAAAATAGGAGAAAAGAGTTTTTATGACTGCCGCTGTGCGTTGGTGGAAACTCTTGTGGCTGGTATGGTGAGATTTTTTTGAAAAAGTGGAAGAAAATGAGAAAAACGAAGAAATATTTGCTATAAGTGATAAGAATATGCTGAATGAGTTGAGTGTATAAAGAAGGAAGATAGTTGTGTACGTTAAGAGGTACTGCTATCTTCCTTCTTTATAGTATCTGATATTTTGCAACTTTTGCAACAATGTTCACCGCCGGATAGCAATGAAAGTATTTATTCCGGGTATACCAGGCGGTCTTCTTTGATGTCGGTTAAGACTTCGGTCAGGAAGCGGTTGGCCAGGTAGTTTGCCATGGACAGGTTCATGTCCAGGTAGTTGCCGCAGTCTTTTGGGGATGCGCCCGGAACTTCGTCGTGGTAGTCGCGGATGAAGGTGAACATCTCGGTCATCAGCGGGACGATGTCTCCGGAGGTGTAGTCACCTGCCAGAAGGAGATAGAAGCCGGTGCGGCAGCCCATTGGTCCGAAGTAGATGGTTTTGGAGCCGAAGTCCGGGTGATTTCTTAAGAAGGTGGCTCCCAGATGTTCGATGGTGTGTACTTCTGCAGTGTTCATCACCGGTTCTTCGTTCGGGGATGTCATACGGATATCGAATGTGGTGATCAGGGAATCGCCGACCGGGTCTTTGCGGGATACATATACGCCCGGCTGAAGTTTTAAGTGATCAATAGTAAAACTTGTAATTTTCTGCATAATAAAACAACCTCCTGTGTAATGATGTACTCACAAAATCGGACACAGAAAGATCTCGGGAGTACATGGATTATCGCTCTTTTCAGAAACAGGCAGTGTCTGCACCTGTTCGCTGAAAGCTATTATAACATAGTTTGAACTATTTCACAAAATAAACATATTTTGATAACAAATTGACCACAAACCTTTTCTATACTATAGCCATAAACAAAGAAGAAATAAAAAACAAAAGAATACATTTACATAAACAGGAGGAATGACTTATGGAAGAATATGGAAGTTATAATTGGAATCAGCAGGGAAATGAACCGCAGAATAATACACCGATGGAACCGAAAAAACAGCCGGGAAAGAGAAATGGAAACGGAGCCAGATGGGCAAAGAAAATCGGTGCAGTAGCACTGAGTGCCGTACTTTTCGGAGGCGTAGCCGGGGGTGTATTTACCGGAGTGACTTATGCAACCGGCGCGACAGCAAAAGCACAGTCCACGCAGACAGCCAGCAGCAAACAGGAAACAACGAAGACCACATTGCAGACCACAACATCTTCAGGCAGCACGGGAAGCAGTGCTTCCGGACAGAGTCTGGATGTTTCTTCTATCGCCAAAAATGCGATGCCGTCGATTGTTGCGATTACCAATAAATCTGTACAGGAAGTACAGGATTATTTCAGTATGTTTTCGAGAGGTAGTGGTACACAGGAACAGGAAGTAGAAAGCCAGGGTTCCGGTATTATTATCGGACAGAACGACAGTGAACTTCTGATCGCCACGAATAACCATGTAGTAGAAGATGCAGATACCTTATCTGTATGTTTTGTGGATGACCAGGCGTACGAAGCAACTGTAAAAGGAACAGATGCAGATAACGATCTGGCAGTTATCGCCGTGAAACTTTCAGATATTTCTGATGACACCATGTCTCAGATTAAAATTGCAGAGATCGGTGATTCCGATCAGCTGCAGGTAGGAGAACAGGTGGTAGCTATCGGTAATGCACTGGGCTATGGACAGTCTGTAACGACCGGTATTGTAAGTGCGGTAAATCGTCAGCTGGAAGACTCTGACTCCGAGAACGGATTTATCCAGACAGATGCAGCAATCAACCCTGGTAACAGTGGTGGAGCTCTTCTGAATATGCAGGGTCAGGTGATCGGTATCAACTCTGCAAAACTGGCATCTACAGAAGTAGAAGGTATGGGATATGCTATTCCGGTAAGTACCGCTTCTCCGATCTTTGAAGATCTGATGAACCGCCAGACAAGAACAAAAGTAAGTTCTGATCAGGCAGCTGCTCTGGATATCAAAGGACAGACGGTGGACAGTTCCATCGCAGAAGCTTATGGCATTCCACAGGGTGTCTATGTAGCAGAAGTGGAAAAAGGAAGTGCTGCTGAAAAAGCCGGCATCACATCCGGAAGTGTCATCACAAAATTTGATGGAACTTCTGTAAAATCAATGGATGACCTGAAGAGTCAGCTGGAGTACTATGCAGCGGGAGAAACCGTAGATCTGGTTGTAAAAATCGCGGATAACGGAAGTTACGTGGAAAAATCACTGACGATCACACTGGATAAAGCAGATACTTCAACCACTGCACAGAACAGTCAGCAGGGACAGAATCAGCCGGGAGCATCCGGACAGGACGGTAATCTGCAGGGATCTATTTTGAGATAAATATATAGAAATCACAGACAACATAAAGATGGAAAAACATAAACCGGCTGACAGAAAGACAGCCGGTTGGCGAAAACAAAACGGGAAACTCGATGCAAAGAGTTTCCCGTTTTGCTATATATTGTATGAGACTATGCATCTAAATCTGTTGATGTGTAGTTCGACCTGTTATGCATCCTCAAAAGCTACCTGATTTTTTCGGAAAAATTTCCGAACCATTTCATCCCACACCCGGTCCAGCTGTTTGTCCAGGGTGAAAATTTTCAGAGAAGTGCCGGTAGTACAAAGAAGCTGCTTTCCGTCAAACTGACAGTTCAGGTACAGACCGTAGATGTCTTCAGGCTTCAGTGCTATGCCGCTTTGCGAGAGCAGCTTTTCCACATTGGAAGAGGAAAGCTGGAAGACAATTTTAAAATTCAAAGGTGTGCGTTTCCCTTTGATTATGGAAAAACACTGCGCCTGCACATCTTCCCACAGACAGTACGTTCGCATGGGTTTCTGTTCGGAATCAAAAAATTCTTTATGCAGTTGTCCATCCAGAGTATAAGTGACAAAGGTGGTAAAAGAAGCTTCCACAAAAGAAAAATGCTGAAACATTTCTCCAATAAATAATTTTCCGGTAAAATCTTTCAAATCTAAAATACGAAGTGCTAACAAATAAAATCCTCCCAATGTGATATGACATAATGGTTATCCGGCATGGAAATTCAGGAAAACCAGTTGTTTTTATGAAAAAACCAGATTTCGATCAAAACAATAACAGCGCAGATAACGATCAGAATCCCGTAGGCGTGGGGAGCAGAAAGTTCCGGCATATGAGAAAAATTCATGCCATACCACCCGGTGATAAGCGACAGTGGGAAAAAGATCGTGGTTACTACGGTGAGAATCCGCATGGTGCGGTTCTGTCTGGCGTCAATCTGAGACTGCTCCATTTCACGAATCTGCAGGGCATATTCCCGAAGCATCTGGGAATGATCATAGAGCCGTTCGATCCTGGATGCATACAGAGAAAAAATCTGACATTCTTCTGCCTGAAAAAAGTGGTTGGAATTCTCTTCCAGATCCTCACAGAAATCAGACAGCTGCTGATAATAAGAATGCAGGATCAGAAGTCGTTTGCGGATGTGCATAAGCTGTGCGGAAGAGTCAGAGATCGTGTGTTTTATGATTTTTTCTTCCAGATCACTCATGTGCTGTTCCAGTTCCTGCAAAAACAAGGCATCTTCCAGTGTAAGTGTGCCGATGAGCTGACACAGAAATTCTGCGATGGTCTTACAGTTCAAAAGTTCCCCCTCTTCAAGAATTGTAAGAATCGCCTGGATATGTTTCGAATCATCAACGAGAACCAGCAGATTTTTATTCATATAGAAAGAAATGGATAAAACAGTCTCTTCAATACTTCTTTTATCGGGAATCAGAAGGGTTCCCAGGATACAGTCCTTGAACATTTCTGCTTTGCAGTATCGGATATTGTGATTTTGCATGTTCCTTGCGAGGATATGATAATAGGGGAGAGAATGATAGCGCTGTTCACACTCTTCAGTGGAAACCAGAGATATCACCACATCAGTGTCTTTCGGCTGATAATATTCATCCAGCATTTCCATGGAACTGTTCAGTAAATAATCCATACAACCTCCAAGTTATAATTAAAAAAAACAGATATCAGTATTATAAACCAAAAGACACAAAAAGAACATAGAAAATCTCTTTTCAATTTTATGAAGATATGATATAGTAAAATGTAGTATTGAAAACTATATCAGGTAGGCGGAATTACAGGGTGTGACGAAGTCCAAAAGCGAAAGCTGTAATCCTGCGATGATGAGAAAAGATATGGATACACAGTTATGTAGAAAATATATAATGCTGGAGGCAGGAAGTAATGAAATATAAAATAATTGTAGATAGTTGTGGAGAATTGACACCTGAGATGAAACAGGATGAACGTTTTGCATCGGCAGCACTGACTCTTGAAGTGGGAGCAGATACTATTGTGGATGATGATTCCTTTGATCAGGCAGATTTTTTAAGAAAGGTAGCAGCATATCCGGAGTGCCCGAAATCAGCATGCCCGTCTCCGGAAGTTTACCAGAGAGGGTTTGAGGCAGATGCGGAACATCTGTATGCGGTGACTCTTTCCGCTGAACTGAGTGGTTCCTATAATAGTGCGGAGCTTGGAAAAAGCCTGACACTGGAAGAACATCCGGATAAGAAAATTCATGTATTCAACTCAAAAAGTGCTTCGATAGGGGAGACACTGATCGCACTGAAGATCCAGGAATGTGAAGAAGCAGGCATGGAATTTGAACAGGTTGTGGAAACTGTGGATGCTTATATCGAATCTCAGCACACGTATTTCGTACTGGAGAATCTGGAAACACTGCGAAAAAACGGGCGACTGAGCAGAGTAAAAGCACTGGTGGCTTCCGCATTGAAGGTTAAACCGGTAATGGGTGCCACACCGGAAGGTACTATCTGTCAGCTGGATCAGGCGAGAGGAATCAATAAAGCACTGGTTAAAATGGTTGATTATGTAAAAGAAGGAGAAAACAACAGCAGTGACAAAGTACTTGCTATCAGCCAGGTCACAGAAAACCCGAGACATATCGCGCGAATTTATGCGATCAGCATAAATTCTGTGCATCGCGCAGCGTGTTACTGGGCACGGAGTGGACAGTAATATCCCGCGAGCAACAAGCCAAACGTTTTAAAAACCTTCTTTGCTTTTAACGTGTGATATGTTATAATTGTCAGTATGAGATATGCAGCTGTCCCAATCTCCAAAAGACAGCGGCAAAACTGAAAGCAAAGGAGCACACTTATGAGTCAGGCGAAAGTAGATAATTATAAAAAGAGTAAAGCCAATCGCCAGAAAATCATGAAAAGAGAAAAAATCATGCATCGTCTGGAGATGGTATGTATTGCCCTTGTCTGTGTGGTTTTCGTTGGATGGATCGGATATTCCGTATATGCGAAAATTGACAGAGCACAGGGTACTGCGCAGGAAACGGTAGAATTTGATGCAAGCGCGGTACAGAATTATGTCAGTGGACTGACACAGGACTAAAACAGACAAGGAGCTGAAAATATGAAGAGAGTATTATTAAAATTAAGCGGAGAAGCACTGGCTGGCGAAAAGCATACCGGATTTGACGAAGCAACCGTAACTGAAGTCGCAAAACAGGTAAAAGTTCTTGTTGAGGAAGGTGTGGAAGTCGGTGTGGTAATCGGTGGCGGAAACTTCTGGAGAGGAAGAAGCAGCGAGACTATAGACCGGACAAAAGCAGATCAGATCGGTATGCTTGCAACTGTTATGAACTGTATCTATGTATCTGAGATTTTCCGTTCCGTAGGAATGAAAACGGAGATCTTTACGCCGTTTGCCTGTGGAGCTATGACAAAACTGTTTTCCAAAGATGAGGCAAATGCATGTTTTGCAGAGAAGAAAGTCGCTTTCTTTGCAGGCGGAACCGGACATCCTTATTTCTCAACAGATACAACTACCGTACTTCGGGCCATCGAGATTGAGGCAGAGACTATTCTTCTTGCAAAAGCAGTGGATGGTGTTTATGACAGTGATCCGAAGACGAATCCGAACGCTAAAAAGTACGACAGCGTGCATATTCAGGAAGTCATTGACCAGAAACTGGCAGTGGTAGATCTAACTGCATCGATTCTGTGTATGGAAAATAAGATGCCGATGCTGGTATTCGGACTGAATGAAGAAAACAGTATTATCCGTGCAGCAAAGGGAGAGATTGACGGAACAAAAGTTCTGGTAGACTAAAAGCGAAATAAAAAGGTGTTACTCAGACAGAGTGAACAGTAACAAAAAGACAGACCAGGAGGAAATATACATGGATGAGAGAATTGTAAAATATCAGGAAAAAATGGATAAGACACTGGCCAATCTGGACAGCGAATTTGGAACAATCCGTGCAGGAAGAGCCAATCCTCACGTACTTGACCGTATTATGGTAGAATATTACGGAGCACCGACACCACTGCAGCAGGTAGCCAATATCTCTGTACCGGAAGCCCGGATGATCCAGATTCAGCCGTGGGAAGGATCTCTGGTAAAAGAAATTGAAAAAGCAATCAATATGTCAGATCTGGGAATCAATCCGACTAACGATGGTAAAGTCATTCGTCTGGTATTTCCGGAGCTTACTGAAGAACGAAGAAAAGATCTTGTAAAAGAAGTTAAGAAAAAAGGCGAAGCTGCAAAAGTAGCTGTTCGCAATATCCGTCGTGATGCAAATGATATGCTGAAAAAGCTGGGAAAAACTGATGTGTCTGAAGACGAAATTGCTGAGCTGGAAGATTCTGTTCAGAAAATGACAGATAAGTTCATCAAAAAAGTAGATGAAGCAGTGGAAGTAAAATCAAAAGAAATCTTAACTGTGTAATATCATGTACTTCCGGAGTACGTGAAAAGCTGAGGGGCATCAACATATGGAAAACGATCCATTGTATGGTGTCCCTTTTTCAATGAGCAAAGGAGAATTGTATGAGAGTACCAAATCATATTGCTATCATCCTTGACGGCAACGGTCGCTGGGCAAAAAAAAGAGGCATGCCGAGAAGCTTCGGCCATGTCAAAGGATGTGAAAACCTGGAAGATATCTGTGAAGTAGCAAAAGAACTGGGAGTAAAATATCTGACTGTTTATGCCTTTTCCACAGAAAACTGGAAACGATCCAAAGAAGAAGTGGATGGGCTGATGAAGCTGTTTCGGAATTATCTGAAAAAATGTATTAAGATCTCACAGAAAAATAATATGCGTGTAAAAGTGATCGGAGATATCACCGCCTTTGATTCGGATATTCAGGAAAGTATCGAAAAACTGGAAGATTTTTCCAAAGATTTCACAGATCTGCATTTTCAGATCGCACTGAATTATGGAAGCAGAGATGAAATCACCAGAGCAGTGAACCGGATGCTGGAAGATCAGAAAGCCGGAAAGCTGGAGACACCGGTGAGTGAAGATACGATATCAGATTATCTGGATACGGCCGGGATCCCGGATCCGGATCTGATGATCCGTACCAGCGGAGAACTGCGGTTGTCTAATTACCTGCTGTGGCAGCTGGCATATAGCGAATTTTATTTTACCGATGTGCCGTGGCCGGATTTTAAAAAAGAAGAACTGGTAAAAGCAATTGAAAAATACAATGAGAGAGACCGCAGATATGGCGGTGTAAAGGAGGAATAGGATGTTTAAGACAAGATTGATCAGCGGAATTGTCCTGGTGATCCTGGCACTTGCTACAATTATCTGTTCCGGATCGGTGCTTCTGGTGACGTTGATCGGAGTTTCCTGTATCGGTATGCAGGAATTATACCGGGCAGCGGGTGTCCATGAAGGAAAGACAAACGGACTGGAAATTGTCGGTTATCTGGCAGTTGTGATTTATTATCTGACAATTGCTTATCTGCCGGTAAGTTATCATCTGCCGGTAGTGATTCTTGGTGTACTGGTAATGATGTGCATTTTTGTATTTACGTATCCAAAATATCAGAATAAACAGATCATGACTGCATTTTTCGGTATGGTTTATGTGGGTGTGATGCTGTCTTATATCTATCAGACCCGCGTGCTGCCGGGTGGAGCTTTTCTGGTATGGCTGATCTTTTTATGTTCCTGGGGATGTGATACCTGCGCATATTGTGTGGGTGTACTGATCGGAAAACATAAGATGGCACCGGTCTTAAGCCCCAAAAAATCCATCGAGGGAGCTGTCGGAGG
>PPYE01643861.1_pt1 | contig 29358 bp, 39 predicted proteins | sample 1559881 | NCBI WGS metagenome assembly PPYE01 (sample SAMN08240022, study PRJNA423297) | Human gut metagenome, whole genome shotgun sequencing project. | reverse complement strand
AACTGGGGCAATAGCGGAAAAATTACATAGCCTTAAAATAGTCAATTAAGCAGTAATTAGGAACATGAGAATAATCAAAAGGGTATAAATGAGCAGGCCCAATGGATTTCTCGGATTTATTGTTAAGCCATAGCCTATTGGTCTAGATACAAATAATTTTTTGGGCTCTTTGGGAACTAGAATTAAAACAAGGATGGCATTCATACTAAGAACCAAAGCTATGATAATACCAATGTAATTGATGTTCAAGTTTGCTAGTAAAGTGTTTTTTAAAGTGTAAAGAATGATAAGAATTATCGCTAATATACCCAATGCTATACCTAGTACTTTGTTATTACTCATTTAAAAACCTCCAATGACTACTCAACTTTAGGATAGAACTATTGTTTTTGTAAGTCAATACGAACTAGATTATCGGAGAAATTACTGGAAGGTGCAAAGGAGCGTGAAACATGGCTATTAAGACTGATGTGTTTAGCATATTAGACGCACGTATTGAAATATTGGAGCGTAAAGTAGAGTGGTTTGAGAAATTTGGAAATCGCAGTAAAACCAAAGAGGTACTAGAACATGTTATTGCTATTGAACGATTGTCTGAGTTAAAAAGCGTTAAATCATACCTTGAATACAGTGTGCATTGGCAGAACTGATGAGTTATTGGAGGACATAGAGGAGGAATATCATGGCATCTTTTGAAATTAATTGGGAAAGAAAGCAACAAGTTAGCATTGAAATTGAGGCTGAAACCGCTGAGGAAGCATACAACAAATGGAGCGAAGGAGATTACGGCACTATACCAGACGTAAATGATGAAGACATCATTGGAAATTATGTCGAAGTAGATGGGGAAACCTATTACCTGAATCGATTTGAAAAAGTAAAGTTCGGGTAACGACCACAATCAAGGAGGTTTTGAAATGAGCAAAGGAACATTAGAAGCATGGGCGGCCGGTTTCAAAGAAAAATATCCGCTGGGGTACTCCCAGTATTAGCTGAATTACATTGTTGGGCATGCTAGTGAAATCCAAAAGCAAGCCGTTCATCTTGAAATGATTTGGGCAAACAGAAACACATTTAATAGTGAAATTGATGTGCAGGAAGTCATTAAAAACAAAGTTAAAGAGATCAAAAGGACGAATAGTTCCGGTAACCACGCCTATCATATAAAAATAGAGGCAGAAGCCTCTATTTTAAAACGCATATGCGATAAGAGAAATTCCAATCATCATTAAATAAAAACCAACTAAGAATGCTAATGTAAATGCTGAAACAATTGGATTAAATAAGAGCATAATTCCTACAATTATCCCAATAATATTTACTATCAGAATAAACCAATAGTAACTTGATCCATTGACCTTGTAAATATCTGCTCCTACAAGCCCCATAATTGAATCTACAATAAACCAAATAGCAAAAATATAAGGTAGGGCTAGTAAACCTGCATTAGTATTGAAGAGTAAAAATACACCAATTAGCAGGTCAAATATACCGAGAATCATTAGTAGGGTTGATTTTTGATTAGTGAATTCATGAAGTTTACGTCTAAAAAACAGTTCAAAAATTCCCTTTAAAACTGCAGCAATGGCAAAAACGTAGACAACTGCTTTTAAACTACTATCTGGATTATTAAATGATACTAAAGAAGCTATAACAAAAAGTAATCCAATTAAAAAATATTCCCAACTAAATCCAATTTTTCTTACCATGCTTATCACCTCCTTATGATAAATAATAGTATAACCTTATGAATAAAATAATGAAAATAAAACGTAAATAATACGCTAATTCAGCCTATCAAGTAAGAAAAGAGGTATGAAATGAAACAAGAATTATTAAAATGGATTTACGAAAATAAGGTTGGTAGACCAAGCGTTTTTGGTCTTGGGACCGTTGAAACAGTCTACATGGATGATCTTATCGAAATGATTAATGAACTTGAAGAACCACAGGTAACCAACGAGCAAGCGTGGAATAAGATCGCTGAGACATATCCTGAAACTGCTCAGAACTTGAGGAGAGATTTGATAGCGAAGATAAAGCGAATGCGATTGTTACATTGATTGAATGTGGCACAGTTGAGAAAGTGTAGGTGTGATTGTATGAACAATAGACACAGGCGAGTAGAGCGACTGAGACGGAAATGCAAAACGTCAGCAGAAAGAAAAGCCCGTGAGATTATTGACGTAATGATAAACCTTAGGAAAGAGGTGGCAGAATGAAAGTACTAAACCGCTTTTTAGAAGATAAAAGCTATTGGGTAAAGTTCGATGTGGACCCACCAGTAAAGACGCCTCTATGGGTTGATGTCATTGCAAAGACAAGCTCACAAGCTATCGAATTGGCGACTGACAAAATATGAAGATAGTAGCTTTGAAAACGTGCGGATTGAGCCGAAAAGTTAAAAGATTATTTCCGGTAACCGAAGCAATAACGTAACTTTTGAAAGGATGATTCGAGTGAAAACATATACTCAAGAAGAGTTTAAAAAAATGGAAGCATTAAAAAGGGAGTTTGAAGAAACAGGAGAAGGCGAGTTATTCACAAAAAACACAGTTAAGCGTCGTCTAAGAGTAGGAGAAGAAAAGGCAACACAACTTTTCAATGACTTGACCAATCAGGAGGGCGAATGATGATACCGAATATCGAAATCGGGAAAATTTATAAATTGTCTGATGCAAACCCGCCAGCATTTGCAAAAATCATAAAAATTTCTAAACATGATGTTTGGAACGATGTTTTAGAAGAGGATGAATTAACGCAGCTTGCATGGGGAGATTGGTATCAATGGGATAACAAGGATATCTACTGCCTTTTTGGAACTGGATTTGACACGTATAGACTAGTTCCGGCGACTAAAGAAGAAATTGCCATTTACGAGGATAAAATTAAGAAATACCAATCGGAGGAAGAGTGATGATCAACAACGACTTAGCAATCGACAGACTGCAAGATTTAATTCTCACGTCGGTTAATCTAACTGAATGGCAGAAAGAGCAGATTAAAGAGGCTATTAGGCTGTTGGGAGGGGAAATAATGATACCGAAATTTAGAGCCTATGACACAAAAAACAAGGTGATGGTTACAAATTTCCATAGAAGTCACATGAAAATAGAAACAGGTAAAGTTTTATATCAACTGAATACTACCAACGAAAATGAAATCAAAGCAATCGCATCATACAACACTTTTGACGATTATATTTATAGATATTCCCATGACCTAGAATTAATGCAATCCACTGGATTGATAGACCGTAACGGCGTGGATATTTTTGAGGGGGATGTAGTTGTCGGGCAACAACATCTGACTACCGATTCGAGTACTCCTTTTGAAATAAAAGGCTTGGTTAGATATTCAAAAAGAAACACCATGTTTTATTTAGACGAAAAGAGCTTCGGACATGACAAATTTATGCATTCGTTAGGTAGTTCGATTTATCAGTACGAAGTTATAGGTAACATCTACGAAAATCCAGAGTTGTTGGAGGTGGAAGGATGAAAAAGAAAATTCTTGAGTTTTTAGCCGCAGCGTATCCAATATTTTTATTGGTAATGGCGACCATATGTTTGTTTAGAGAAAGCTGGGAGAGATCACTTTTATTCATATTGTTATATGCAGTTTGTCTAATCGGCGATCGGTTGCGAGATATCAATAAAAGCATTAGCGTTTTATGGTGCAGAACCTACCTTAGAAACAAAAAAGATGGCATCGAATAGATCCGGGATCGTCGCCTATTGCATAGGGTTAGGAGGTATGAAATGAACTTTATTTTCTTGATTAGTGGAGTAATTATCGGATTTGCTTATCGATCTATAACATTTAATTATAGATTTTCATTAATGGTAAACAGCTTTGAAAAGATAAAAGTGTTTAACATTGAACTGATGGAGAAGCAACAACAGAATAGCAATCGTTATTACTACATCAAGGGAGTCTTGGACGGATGCCAAGGAACCGGAGAAGTACTTCTTGGAAAAAAATGTTAGTAAGGCTGTAAATAATGATTGACGAACTTAAATGTTGAGTTAGCATACAGGAGTTAAAAACACAATATATTGTAGGCGAAAGCAAGTTCCCACGATATATTGTGGATAAACCTGTTAATATGTGTATAACAAATACTTTGGGGAATAATTTGATTGGGAGGAAACGATTTGGAAATTCAAGTACATGAACTGTCAGAATCGCAGTTAAATGAATTATCGGATATGATTGTTGCAAAAATGATGAAGTCGCAAGAATCAAAAAGAAAACAAATAAGATCAAATGCCTATCATAATACTATGATGCTGTTAAGAAATTACAAGAAATTGAAAGCTCACTGTCAAATTGTAGAAGCAGAAGTTGAAGAAGAATTTGGTACGATGTGGAACGAATGGAGATTCGATATTGATAGTTTACTTGAACATAAAGCTAAAACCGCAAAGCTAATGAAACACGTAGATTTCGCGTTAAGAGAGTTCAAGAAAGATCAGCCAGAAGATTATGATTTAATCAATATGAAATACCTTCTTCCAAGGTGTTTCTCAGATGAGTTTATTGCTGGACAGAAGAATATTGATCGTACAACCGTCGGTAGGAGAATTAAAAAAGCCTCGGAAGAATTAGCAATAATTCTTTTTGGGATTGATGTTGTAATTGATTGGTTCTAATGCACATTTTGTGCACCACAATGCAACATTAAAAGTGTTACTATGATAGCGTGAAATAAATGTGATTAATCCGCCAAGCAGACGACTCAAACTTAACTTTATTGGCATGAAGTTTCTCCTTATACCTCTTAACATATATACGTCTAGGTTGGTGGATTTAATGGCGGCACACAAAAAATCAAAGAAGAGGATGTGAAGAAACACTCCTCTTCCTTTAAAGTTTACGTGCCGTCTATTTATTATTGAATATTATATTGAGGATGGTATACAGATGAAGACTTATGAAGAGAAGCTTCAAGAGTTATTAGACAACAAAGAAGCTACACCTATTGAGTGGAGTCAAAGCAACGAAGAGAAGAAAAATGGTTACACGGAAACGGAAGTTACCTTCAAATACAAAATAAAAACCCCCGTAAAGAAATAGCGGGAGTTCAAACATTAGAATCTCGGCAAGTTTAACAGATTATCCTTTGTTGTATGATTTGCCCTTGTTCTAATATAGGGCTCCCCGTATGTTGGATGAACTGATTCCACCTGAGCTTTTGAGTAAGCAGTAGTAGTGTAGTAGTATTCCATATTCATATCTAAGTAACGGACTACTTGTTCTACTGTTTCTATAGTTCCTCCTTCTAATTTTACATGAGTAATTTTGTCTGTAGAAGTCACGTAATTCTCAGAAGTTCTAATGTGAGTAATTCTGTATGCCATTTTTATCACCTCCTAGTATTTATTATACAACGATCGTTATGTTTGACAATATAATTATGTCACTGTGGCAGACTGGGGAAATGCAGAGGATATGCACAAGGTGTGTACGACTCGTTAGCAAGGTTAGAATCATTGCCAGTGACTTAGACGTGTAGCTCAGTTGGTAACCTCGTTTCACGTCAATTAATGCAACCGAGGATAGAAGTGGTACGTGGAGGATCAGCACGATGACGGTGCTATGTAGGTTGCTTAATACATATTTGGTTAGATGGTCGGAGTTAGTGATAGACTAATTCCACGATGGCTGGGATAGAATCGGTAACCCTGTCTATCTAAAGTACATAATCAAAATTACTTGAAAGAGGTTTTGGATATGATGTTAAAACAATGGAATGAATTAAGAAATGACTACAGAACTTTTGAGAAAAACAACTTAGAAAAGAGAATTGAATTCGAAAAGAAAAACAAAGAGTTCAAAACTAAGAATGAAAAGTTCAGAAAAAATGTAGAAGAACAATTAAAGAAATATACATAATCGAAATCACTTAGGCGGTCTTTTTATTTTGGAAGGGGAGTAAACAAATGAACGAAAACCAATTAAGAGAGTTGTTTAAAACGAATGAAGCAAACGAAACAATGGAGGCGACATTCTACGAAACTCAAAAAAGCTTAGCGTTAATCGCAAAACAAGCTAAGTATTTCTACGATCAGCTTATTCTGCAAGGATTTAATGAAGGACAGGCTATGGAATTTATGATGCGAACCTTTTCTGCCAGTAACCAACAGAAAGAGTGATACGTAATGAGAAACTACTGGTACTTATCATTGTGTGGATGCGTCTGACTGTTAGAGTTGGAAATGAGGTCGGTTCGAATCCGGCCGCGTCAATAGGAAAAAACAAATCATTGTTTGTAGGACTAGCGAGCTTTAGTGGCGTTGGTCCGATTTTTATTTAGAAGGTGATTACTAATGAGTAATAAAGAGTTAGTAGCTATAAAAGAAAAAAAGAAGGCCGAACACAAGAAAAGTGTTGAGTCAATAAAACAAAATGGCAGTTGGCAGAGCTTTGATGAGTTACAACCATTTCAAGAAGTCAACGAGGAAACCTATTTTGAAGTTTTCAAATTATCAGAGTAATACATAATCAAGATCGCTTAGGCGGTCTTTTTATTATGGCCGAAAACCTACATTTTCGATGGCCGATTATTGGAGGAGGAATAGCATGTTCAAACTATCTGAAATCATTAAGAAGTCCGACGTTGAGAAATTAGAGATGTTAAAAAAGAAGTTGAAGAAATAGCAGTCTCTTCGTGAGGCTGTTTTATTTTGCTCACAAAAAAAGAAGACCACTGTTTCCGCAGTGGTCCACTAAATAAAACAAACTATGTTAGAAGATTTCCTAATAGAATTGTACCATCACAGCGTTTGCATTTCAATTAGAAAGGATCAGAACAATGAGAACTTACTGGTATGTGTCATTAAACAATAAATATCCGAAGCCAATGAAAGGACAGCATAGGCGTGTGGTTATGTCTGTTCAAATGAAGGCGGAGTATTCAATTGTCGAAATGACAAGAGAGGCAACGCCAGTAGAGATTGATCATTGCAAGCTAGTCTATTGTGGGAACGGATATTGGAAAGATGAGCATGTGCAGGCGAACATCAGAAAATACATATAGAAAGGTGGTGGAGCTAGTGTGGAAAAATGGGAGTTAGCCTATAAGGACAGACAACAAGGCATGAAGTATAAAGAGATTGCTGAAAAGTACGGCGTGTCAATTAACACTGTCAAAGCGTGGAAGTCGAGGAAGTGGAACAAACAAGACAAAGCTAGTAATCCACCATCTAAGAAGGTTGCACACAAAAAAGAAAAAGGTTGCACACAAAAAAAGTTGCAACCAGTAATAGATAATGACGATCTGACAGAACAACAAAAAATGTTCTGTCTTTTTTATTTGCAACACTTTAATGCTACAAAGGCATATCAGCAAGCTTACCAGTGTGATTACAATACAGCCAACGCCAATGGAAGCCGCTTGCTAGTAAAAGCTAGTGTAAAAGAAGAACTCCGACATTTGAAAGCCGAATTGCAACAAGAACAATATTTTACAGTGCAAGATGTGATTGCAGACTATGTGAAACAGTGGAAAGCGGATATAAACGATGTGATTACGTCTGATCGTAAAAGAACTAAGGCAGTCGATGGCAAAGGTCAACCCGTTAAAGATGAAAATGGGGAGCAAGTCTATCTCTACTACAACACCATTACTGCGAAAAACTCAGATGAGTTCGATGGTCAACTTGTAAAAGAAATAACTCAAGGCCGTGATGGTGTTTCAGTAAAACTTCATGACAAGCAAAAGGCTATGAATGAACTGATGAAATATCTCGGCGGCGACGCACTAAGAGAAGCGCAGATTAATAAAATGCAGAAAGTCTCCGATGTTAGTGAAACTACTGAAGATAAGCTCGATGAATTAATGAACAAGATTAGTGGTGAGTTAGATGCCGCTAACTGATGTCTATTCAAAGAAACAAATTGAGGTTTTGAATCAAACGGTCAATCAGGATTGGTTCATAGCTTTGTTGCATGGCGCAAAAAGATCAGGAAAAACGAAGATCAATAATGATCTTTTCCTTTTTGAACTGCGTAGGGTTCGTAAGATTGCGGATCGTGAGAACATTAAGGAACCTATGTATATTCTCGCTGGCGTTTCAAGCGCCACGATTCAAAAGAATGTGTTGCAAGAACTCTATAACATGTACAACATTGATCCGAAGTTTGATAAACACGGAAACTTCAAGTTGTTTGGAGTGAAGGTCGTTCAAGCGTATACCGGAAACATTTCTGGTGTTGGAGCAGTTCGAGGAATGACAGCATTCGGAGCTTATATAAACGAAGCATCACTAGCGAAACAAGAAGTTTTTGCCGAAATTATTTCTCGGTGTTCAGGAACTGATGCCAGAATACTAGCTGACACGAACCCTGACAATCCTGAGCATTGGTTAAAAAAGGAATACATTGATAATCCGAGTGAAAATATCAAATCATTTCATTTCCAGCTAGACGATAATACATTTCTGTCAGAGAGGTACAGAACGAACATCAAAGAAAGTACTCCAAGTGGAATGTTTTACGATCGAGATATAAAAGGTCTGTGGGTTTCTGCTGAAGGCGTTGTATACAAAGATTTCAATGCTGCGAAACATTATATTAAGTCGTCTGAACTTCCTGCTTTGTCAACATTCTACTGTGGTGTTGACTGGGGTTACGAGCACTGGGGCAGTATAGTCGTTATTGGAGAAACCGACGATGGAACCGCGTATTTAGTCGAAGAACATGCAACTCAGCATGAAGAGATTGACTACTGGGTTGAGGTTGCGAAAGGTATACAAGAACGATATGGCTCAAAAGTACCCTTTTATTGTGACTCAGCAAGGCCTGAACATGTTTCACGCTTTAAGCGAGAAGGAATAAAAGCTATCAATGCTGACAAAGCTAGATTATCAGGGGTCGAGTCTGTTGCGAAAAGATTCAAGATGAATACTCTTTATATTTGTAGAGATAAAGTGAAGAAATTTCGAGATGAAATTTATCAATATGTTTGGGACAAAAAGAAAGGTGAACCAATTAAAGAATTTGATGATGTGTTAGATGCTTTGAGATATGCGATATACAATCACGGTAAACCTATACCAGAGCCCGTTGATGCTAAGAACGTGATAGACACATACAGAAAGTTAGGATTGTAGGTGAGATAATGGGAAGAAAGATTATTGATTTGCTAGACGGACAACGGTTTGACGATGAGGCGAATCTTGTTTATAAAGTACCAATAGAAAAGTTGCCCAAAAAGAAAATGTTCGATAAAAAGTCTTCAGAAACAACAGAAGAAATCGACTTTGAAGATCCAGAACTATGGAAGGTAATTGTAGAATTTATTGAGCACCATAAAACCCATCAGGTCCCGCGTTTGGAAGAGCTGTTGCGCTATTCGGTGGCGGATAATAACATTCACTACAGAAAACCGAAACCAGAAGGACGCGCAGATAATCGAATCGGAAGTGACTTTGCTAACTTTATTGTGACGTTTAAGAAAGGAGTTCTTCTCGGGAATCCTTTGAAATATAGTGGTAATAAATCAGTTTCTGATAGAGTTAACCAGTTTGCAAGTGAATCAAACGAAGATTATCATAATCAGTTAATGGCTGAGGACCTTTTCACTTTTGGTCGAGCGTATGAATGGATTGGACGCGATGAGTTCGGCAAGGAAACATTGGCGAAGTTAGACGTAACGAATACTTTCATTATCTACGATACATCTAAAGCAAAGAATTCAGTCTGTGGTGTCAATTACTACAACATTGAATATTTAGATAAGACTACGACGCACGTTGATGTTTATGCAAATAATGGTATCAATTATTATTTTGAGTGTGAAAACGAGGATTACGCTGAAGCAGAAATTATTGATTGGGAACAATCCTATTTCAATACTGTTCAGCTTAATGAATGGATAAACAACGAAAAGCGTTTAAGTGATTTTGAATCTGTTCTTGGTTACATCGATGCATACGATCTTTCTCAGTCTGAGATGGCAAACTTCCAGCAAGATTTATCGGAGGCTATGCTTGTAATCAAAGGAAATCCCGATACTTTCAAGAAGGAAGACGGTTCAATTGATACAAAAGGGCTAGACTACACGTTTAAGAATCGGATCATGGTCTTAGGTGATAAAAAGACTTATGATGACAACCAAACAGGAAGTGAACCGGATGCAAGTTATCTGGTTAAAGAATATGATACGACAGGAACTGAAGCGTACAATAATCGCTTGGTTGCTGACATCCTTAGATTCACAGCCTTGATTGATTTCACTGATGAAAACATCGGATCAAATCAATCCGGAATCGGATTTAGGTTCAAAGGTTGGGGGTCAGATAACGATCGCAAGAACAAAGAACGTATGATAAAAAAAGCGATCATGCGTCGATTAAGATTGCTGACCTATTCCTGGTCTATAAAAGAAGATATTGCACATCCCAAAGGCCTCATCAATATGATGAAGGCTATTTTTGTGTCCCCGAATAGCACGCAGCAATCTTTATACGATCTCGTGAACGAGATAGAAATTCTATTTACTCCGAATGTGCCGCAATCAGACGAGGAAATTATGAACGTGATAAAAGGAATGAACGGCATTGTTTCAGAGGAGACACTGTGTGAAATGGCTGAACGGTTGACAGGTGTTCCGGCTGATGAAGAACTTAAGCGTGTGAACAAAGAACGACCGAATGAACCAGTGTTGGACTACGAGTTTCCAATTAGCGATGACGGTTCTAATGAAGAGGATAAAGAAGAACCAGTCAGTGAGGAGTGATTGAATGACGTCCTCAAAAGATTATTGGCGGAAACGTGAAGAACAACATATTGCTCAAATGATCAAAGATGAGCGACAAATGAAAAAAGCGATCGCTGAACGATTCCAAAACGCAATTGACAATATAAACAAAGAGATTGATGCTAACTGGTCAAGATTTGCCGGTAAAGAAGGCATTTCGTTATCTGAAGCCAAAAAGATTTCAATGGAGATGGATGTCAAAGCTTTCGCGAGAAAAGCGAAGAAGTACGTTAAAGAAAAGGACTTCTCGCAGACCGCTAACGACGAGTTACGGCTTTATAATGTCACAATGAGGGTTAATCGGTTAGAGCTTCTGAAATCGCAAATAGGGCTAGAATTAATTGCATTGTCTGACGATTTAGACAAGTACACAGCTGATTTATTGACAAAAGAAGGACTTGCTGAAGCAACTCGGCAAGCTGGCATATTAGGAGAAACCATTTTCGATGGCTACAAGGATTTTGTAGATTCCGTTGTGAATGGTTCTTTTCATTCTGCTACTTTTTCTCAGCGTATTTGGGGGAATATGCAGGTTTTTAAAGCGGAGCTTGATAAGTTGTTAGTCCAGACAATTACACAGGGAAAAAATCCGAAAGATATGGCTAGGAAGCTGAGAAATCTATTTGAGTCAAGCAAATATGAAGCGGAACGGCTGATGCGAACAGAATCTGCAAGAGTGCAATCTGAAATTCAGAAGCAAAGCTATAACAAGTATCATATTGACGAGTATGAGTATATTGCAGAACCAACAGCCTGTAAAATTTGTTTGCCTTTGAATGGGAAGATATTCAAAACTAATAAAATGGCACCAGGTAATAACGCCAGTCCAATGCACGCAAATTGTAGATGTTCAACTGTACCACATATTAAAGAATGAAGGGGTGAATGCAGTGGCGAATTCAAAGCAAGCGAAGTTTATAGTTGATGTATCTGCTGAATCTAAGCACACGCGTAAAAGCTCAGTAAGATTCTTTAGTTATGACAGTAAAACTGCTGAAATTGTAATTCAAGCTGAAAAAGACAATGAATTAATTCCTAGAGGAACGATCTCAAATGTAGAGATATATTTTGAGAGCGTGAATAGTTCATATCGGCCAACAGAAAGTTTAAAGTGGAACGATCACATGACTATCAATGATGATGGTCTATTTTTGTACACTTTAACTGATGATTTGCTAAATTATCAAGGTCTAGTAGCATTCGAAGTATATATCAACTACATTAATAACGATAAGTCTGATAGCTCGAATAGAATTATTTATGAGCAACGAACTTCTGCGATTGATCGTGCACCTGGTGAAATTGAGATTGTCTATATAAAAGATATGGAGACTACAAAGAAGGAAGTAGCAGACAAAGCTGCAGAAGTAAAAGAGTCTTTAGCGGGTTATGATTCAGGACTGGACATATACGCAGATCAGAAAAAAACTGAAATGGACAATTTTACACAAAATGTCCAAGAAACATCGATCAATGAAATTACTAAGATTCAAAATGAGTTACCAAAAGTAAAACAAGTTAATGTAGATGAAACGAAAAAAATTAAAGCTGAGTACCCTATAGTTGAACAAGTCGCGATAACCGAAAACGTGATCGATCAAATAGCTGGCGCTGAGTCAGCTATTCTAAAAAAAGAAATATTGGTGAATGGTAATGAAGGAACAGCGAGCCGCTATGCTAATGATTTAGGTACACAAAATTTAATGGGCATACTGAAGAGTTCAAGATTCATCTACGATTTGGATAGCAACCGATTAAAAGCCCCTGGTTTAATTGAAGGACAGACAATTACAGAAGTTACATTGCCAGCAGGAACTTATGTTGTTTCTTTGAGGCTTTTCGTAAAATCAAGTAAATCTACATCATTTGTTTGTGAAGTTGATGGAACTGATAATTCTAGTTTCGGTTTCTTGAATATTCAAAACTATACAATTAACACGGTATATACGCGCACATTGGAGCTGACGAAAGAGACCCAAATTCGATATAAATCGTGGGGGAATACAGATAACGAGCCTATTGAGTTCGAAATGAAAATTGAAAAAGAAAAATATACTAAGTTTACTCCTGCACCTGAATGGGTAATAGATGGCATAGTTCCGTTTAATGAAGATGACTACAACGCCTTACTTTCAACAAACGAAATTGTAAATGCAGAGACATACGTTCCGGAAAGAGGGGCCGAAATCGTATTTGAATTTCCTGTAATCAAAGCTTTAGAAGTTAATAGGCCTTTTCTCTTCGAAGGCTGCACGACCGATACCGAAAAAATAGAGAAATATATATCAATTATGAGGTCGGTTTTGGTCCCTTCGGCTAGCCGTGGAGGTGGTCTTAGTACTGCAACAGGGAATAGTTCCAACTATTCAAGACTATATGTGAAAAATAGGTCGAGGTAAAAGATATCAGACTAATTGTAGAAGTAGAAGCGTCTGCCAATGAGATTATTAAGTTAGAGATAGCGGCCTATTGCAGACCTTTAGAACAACAGTTAAATGACTTAGCTCAGAAAGTAGCAGCTATGGAAAACAAATAGGAACGAGGGTTTATTAATGAGTAATGATAAACAACTTTTTTTGTGTGGAATCTGTGGCAAAATGACTCCTCTCGTGATGAAGAAAGAACGTCTAAACGGAGGAGTTCAACATTATTATGCAGAATGTCAATTGTGCAAAGGGAAGACAACTCATAGCTTTACAAACCAACACATCCGTAGCATGTTATCCAAACAAAAAAGAACTTTACCAGGTATCAAGAAAGAAAAACTTGCACAGAGAATCATTAATGAAATGAACGAGTTAAGAAAAAAATACGAATGAAATAAAGTTTAGTGTTTACTAAGCTTTTTTTGTTTGTCTTCTTACTGCTTACAGACGCTAAAAAGAGAAAGCTGTTGCGAGTAATGGCGTAACCATTAATTTATCGGGTAGCGGCGTAACCGTGGAGGAATAATCATGAAAAAACGTTTATTAATGCCTATGAACCTACAATGCTTTGCTGAAAATCCAGATGGTGGCAATGATACACCGCCGGCGGAACAAACTACACCATCAGAGGATAAGCCAAAGGGTGAAGAAACAGGCAAAACATTTTCTCGTGACGAATTAGCGAAAATTGTTGCTGCTGAAACAAAGAAGGCTGTCACTGCTGCTGAAGAAAAATGGCGTGCCGAAAAAGACGAAGCTGCCAAGCTTGCCGAAATGGACGATAAGGAAAAAGCGGATTACGAGAAACAGCAACTTGAAGCAAAAATTGCTGAATACGAGAGAAAAGACAATTTAGCTAAGATGTCTGAAAAAGCTAGTGAAATGCTAACTGATAAGGGAGCAGTTCCCACTAAAGAAATTCTTAGTTTGATTGTTACGGAAGATGCTGAATCAACCTCAAACAACGTCAAAACGTATTTAGCTGCTATCGAGCAAGAACGTGAATCGATTAAAGCTGATTTTGAAAAGCGTTTAGGGGGAAAAGTTCCATTAGACGGAACGGGTTCACCTAGTCTTTCTCGCGGTGCTCAAATGGCGAAAGAAGCAAATAATCAATCAAAGCAACCAGAAAATGACCCTTGGTCAATTTAATTAGGAGGAAAAGTAAATGGTCTATGTAAAAAAAGTAGAAACGATTAATGATATTAACTTTTTGAAAAGTCAAAAATTCTTATCATTTACGAAACAAGTTGATGATACTCATGCAGGTGTAGTAGATGGAGTATTGCCAGCAGGATCGATTTATCCGGCAAATGATGGAACGGCCGAAGGTATTACGATTAACGATATTGATGTTACTAAAGGCCCACAACCTGTCGGCGTAATCGTTGAAGGGCATGTCCTAATTGAGCGTTTGCCAGTTAAACCTAGCGACGAGGCTCAAAAAGTAATGCGTGAAATCAAATTGTATGATGCAGATGGTAAATTACTTGCAGTCCCAACTGCGTAAATAGAGAAAATAGGAGGATGGATTAATGGCAAATATTGCAGAATTATTTTCACAACGTAACGTTTTAGATTACGTAAACAACCGACAAGCTCCAACATTACTGGGAGAAACCTTATTCCCAGCACGAAAGGTGCAAGGATTAGAGTTTGATATCTTGAAAGCTGGAACTCGTATCCCAACGATTGCTAGTGTTCATGCATTCGATACAGAAGCGGAAATTGCTTCTCGTGTTGCTTCTCGTAGCGCACAAGAGTTAGCGTTTATCAAACGTAAGATTCAATTAAAGGAAAAGGACTTAATCGCGTTACGTAATCCAAGAACGGCTGAGGAACAACGGTTCTTAGAGCAAGAAGTGTATAACGATGTGTATTCAATGGTTTCCTCTGTGAACGCCCGTGTTGAAAAAATGCGTATGGAAGTATTATCTGATGGTAAAGTGACGTTGGATGAGAACGGATTGGACTTAGTAGTTGATTACGGAGTACCTGATGATCATAAGGCCACTGTTGATTTTGCACTTCCAAGTACTGATGTTATTGGTTTGTTAACAGATTGGTCAGCGGCATTAGATACCCCACCAACTCGTATTTTGACATCAACTAAAGTTCGAAACGCGATTCTAAAAAACGCAGGTATCAAGGCATACTTTAAAGATGCAGGCCTATTACCAACTCCAGGAGCATTAAATCAAATTATGGAGCAATTCGGATTACCGACAATTGCGACGTATGACGCGAAGTACTACAAAGAAGATGCGAATGGTAAGTTGATAAAAGAACGCTACTTCCCAGAACACAAACTCGTGATGTTCGGTTCGGAAAATCCTGGGGAATCTATTTTTGGTGTAACTCCTGAAGAGTCACGATTGTTATCTGGTGGTTCTAAAGATTATTCAGTAGGTAATGTGATTGCGATGGTTTATGAATCAAATCTCGATCCAGTTGGTACATGGACTAAGGCGGCAGGGACTGCTTTACCAAGTTTTCCTGAAGCTGATAACGTATTCCAGGCTACTGTTTTAGCAGAGGCATAGGAGAAAAGATATGGCAAAATATGAAGTTGCAAAAGAGTTCAAGGACGCATATACCAAGAAAACCTATCAAGTTGGAGAAGTAATTGAACTTACAAAACAGCGCGCTAAAGAAATTGATGATAACTTAGTTGCATTTGGTGGCGGTTATATTCATCAAGTTAAATCAAGTGCGCCGATAGAAAAAGTACAAAAAGATGAACAGCCAAAGAAAGCCAGCAAGAAAAAATAGTCACAAGGAAGGTTGTGATTAAATGTCAATCATTGATGATGTAAAAAAACTTCTAAATGGTACTTTGGATGAAAAGTTAGAAATTGTCGAAAAACGGACAAAGGAACGTTTATCAAGTTTGGTTAAACTAGACAACGTTCCTGAACAATTAGACTATATTTCTTACGAAGTAACACTCAAACGGTTCAATCGAATCGGACAAGAAGGAATGACTTCGTATACACAGGAAGGATTGTCAATGGTTTTTCCTGACTCAGACTTTTCAGAGTATCAGCAAGAGATTGATGATTTCATAAAGAATAATGACCCGAATTATTCGAACCGGACAAGTGCTGCGAGGTTTTTCTAATGAGGTATACAGATAAAATTACCTTTATTAAGGAGTCTGAAAAATCTCACTATGATACAAATTTGGGAGAATGGATCGAAGAACCACCGATAAGAATCTCAACTGATGCAAACGTCACCGATCTAGGTACTAATCGATCAATGGCATTATTCGGTAGTATAAAACAAGGGGCTAAAGTCGTTCGGACTCAGCCTCTTTTTGTTGTTCCCGAATGGGATCAAATTGAAATTGATAACAAGATTTATCAATTGACAACAGAGAGAATACCTAGTGAAAGAACTTCTATCATTGTAGAGGAGGTTATTCCAGATGGCTAGAAACTCATTAAGTTTTAACGGTATTGGCGCTCTGGAATCGAAATTAAAACGTAACGCGTCAATGAATGAAGTAAAAAATATTGTCAAATCAAATGGTGCTGAGTTAAATGCTAATGCGGCACGAACAGCGCCAGTAGATACTGGTTTTTTACGACGATCAATTGTTTTTGAGATTGCTAACTTTGGCTTATCTGCACGGTCTGTGGCGCTTGCTGAGTATGCTCCATACCTTGAATGGGGAACACGTTTTATGAGTGCACAACCCTTCATGGGTCCGGCATTTAGACAGCAATCTAAAAAGTTTAAGTCAGACTTGACGAGGTTAGTGAAATGATTAAAACAAGAGACCAATCTCTCTTTGATGAAATGTTCGGACGATGTGAATTATTGGGCTATGATGTCTTTGATTACAAGCCTTTAAATAAAGTGAATTATCCTTTCGTGGAGTTTGAGAGTACAGAAATCATTCACAGCGCCAATAAAACATCAGTTAAAGGTACTGTAGTCTTGATTGTATCGGTATGGGGATTGCAAAAAAAAAGAAAGCAGGTGTCGCATATGGCAGCTGCTATTTTTAATGCTGCGTTACGGCTGCAACGAACAGAAGGTTATCACTGGGGACTGAATACACAAGCTAGCACAATTTCATTGAGAGATGACACAAGTACTAATACACCGCTCAAAAGAGCGATCATTACACTAGAATTTAGAAATCTTTAGGAGGAATCCAAATGGCAGAAGAATTAACAGCGGTTCAAGGGATTGATGTGATCCTATTATTCCGTATTTTAAAAGAGGCAACTGCAGATGCTGCGACGAAGTTAGCATTTCAAACGGAACATGAATTGACTGAATCATCAGATACCGAATCAACCGCGACCAAGGATGGTCCAGTAAACGGAAATGGAACTTCTGAAACCGAAATTAGTTGTACATCAATCTTGGCCCGTAATGATGAAATGGTTAAAAAGCTTCGCCAAGCTCGGCGTGATGGCGACATCATTGAGATTTGGGAAGTGGATGTTAAGGATAAAGATGAACAAGGGAAATATGGTGCAACTTATTTCCGAGGAAAGGTTTCTGAGTACAGCAAGAAGCCAGCTGCTGAAGGATTAACAGAAGTGTCATTAACCTTCAAAATTGATGGTGAAGGACAAGACGGACGAGCAACTCTAACAGCTGAACAAGAAGAAGTTGTTCAATATCAATTTGAAGATACAACGAAGGCAGTACCAGAAGGTTAAGAGAGGGAATCCCTCTCTTTTTTATTTTTGTAATTTGGAGGATGAAACTAATGAAATTAACGATTAATGGAAAAGACTATACGGCCTACTTCGGTTTGGACTTTATTGAAGCCTTGGATTCAAATGAAATGGTGGGAACAGTTAGTTATAACGGCATGGACGTTGCAGTAGGCACAACAATGGTTATTGGGTTGTTAGCAGACACTCGTAATCCAAAATATCTGGTTCCAATCATCAAAGCCGCATTGAACACAGAAGACTCCATTCCAACCGATGTGGAAATTAAGAAATGGATTGAAAGCCAAGAGAACCTCAAAAATACGGTGGATGCTTTTTTATTGAATTTGCAAAAGGTCAACCTATTGCAAGAAATGGTGAATTGGAAATCAGTGAAGATCCAGAACAAAGAAGCACTGAAGATGTTCCTAGGTTAACAATTGAAGATATTAAGGTCGATCTGCTACGGAATTATCCACATTTAACGGATGAAAAAGAGCTTGGAAGAATAACGTTAAGACATTATGCGCGGTTGAAAAAAGCCTCTCGTTTAAGGGGATTGGATCGTGAGTTAGAAATCCATTTAAGTGCTTGGAAAAATCGAGAGATCGAAGCCACTAAAGGCAAGGGACGTTATGTGTTTACGGATTTCCGTAAGTTTATGGATTTCGATAAACGTGAGACTGAGTTGTTAGGTCGTACTCCTCCAAAACAAAAAAATGGAAATAAACTGATGTACCTAATGGCCAAAGCCAATCAAACAAAAGGGAGGGAGGATAATTGACAGAACAATATTCAGTAGAAGCAGTGCTCTCAGCCCGTGATGGTGGTTTTTCTAGCAGTATGAACTCTGCTGTTAAGAGTCTTGGTAATTTAGATAGCGGTTCGAAATCAGCTACAAAATCTATCACAGCGATAGCAGTCGGAATGGGAGCGGTGCAGGTTGCATCAAAAGTATTTGGTGTCTTAGCGAATTCTATGGACTCTGCGATTAGTCGTTTTGACACGATGCAACGATACCCCAAGGTTATGAGCGCATTGGGTTTTTCTGCAGAAGAGTCCACGACATCGGTAAATAAATTAGCTGATGGAATCGATGGATTACCAACTAAGTTAGATGACGTTGTTTCCACAGCTCAACAAATGACTGCAATTACCGGGAATATGGATAAGTCGACAGATGCAACGATTGCTTTAAACAATGCGATGCTGGCTTCTGGTGCCTCAACATCAGATGCACAACGAGGCTTACAACAATATATCCAAATGCTATCAACAGGGACTGTTGACTTGCAGTCCTGGAAGACTTTGCAGGAAACAATGCCAATCGGGCTTCAAAAAACAGCGGAGGCAATGGGATTCGTTGGAGAAACTGCTCAAAGAGATTTATATGCTGCATTGAAGGATGGCACAGTTACTTTCAGAGAGTTCCAGAACAAATTAATTGATCTTGGGACAGGTACCGGGGAACTAGCAAAGTTAGCCAAAGTTAATTCCGAGGGGATCGCAACTTCATTTGGTAACTTGAAAAATGCAGCAGCTAAAGGTATAGCGACTGTAATAACTTCATTTGATACGCTGTCCAAAAAGGTAACTGGTAAAAATATAGCCCAAAATCTAGATAGTTTAAAAGGTGTGGTCAACACTACCTTTAAAGTAATTGGCAAGTCTATTGAGGCCACTGCGCCAGTACTTGAGTTAGCAGCTGACGGAATGAAATTTGTTGCCTCTCAGGGAGATATTTTGATACCAGTATTGTCTGGTGTAGCCGCAGGTTTCATGGCTTGGAAAACAATTAGCGCGATTAATACGATCATTGCACAAACTGATGCTCTGATGGTTGCAGCTGGTATGTCTGGCAAAGCATTAACAATTATGACTCAAGCGAATACGGCAGCGACGGTGACTGCGACTCTAGCAAAACAAGGATACACCACTGCGGAAATTGCAAGTATGACAGCTACAAAAGCACAAGTTGCATCATTAGCTGCTCAAAACGGAATACTTCCAATTGGTTCGGCATTAATTGGGGTGATGACAGGTAGCATTACTGCTTCTACAGTAGCAACTACGTTAATGACCGCAGCCACAACAGCGTTTAGTACCGCTCTTAAAATTGCAACAGGTCCAATCGGATGGGTTGTAGCAGGTATTGGTGCTTTGGTGGCTGGAGGAGTCGCGCTTTTTAAATGGTTGAATAAAGAAACAGAGGCATCGAAGAAATTAAACAAAGAGCAGACTTCATTATCAAACAGCACGAAAACATTAGCTGATTCAACAGCCAATAATATTAAACGAAGACAAGAAGAACTCTCAACAATTGAAACAAATAGTCAGGCATATCAAGATTTAGGAGATCAAATTGTTGATTTGGCTAGTAAAGAGAAAATGACGAGAGAAGAAAAGAAACTACTAAATGATTCTGTCGAACAGCTAAACGGATCTGTGGCCGGTTTAAATCTTCAATACAGTGAAGAAAGCAAGTCGCTGTCAATGAGCACCGAACAATTAAAAGCTCGTATTCAAGCTCAGAAAGATCAAGAGACTGCAAATCAAGCACAAGAAGATTTGTTAAATATCTTGAAAGAGCAGCATTCTGTTGAAGCCCAACTAAAAGAAACTAGTGCTTTGCGTGAAGAATGGAATCAGAAGCTGGAAAATGGTTCGGTAAAAGCGAAAGAACATGCTGAAGCTATTTCAAAATTGGACACTCAAGATAAGCTGTTAAAAGGAACGTTGACCGAACTCGGCGAACAGCAAAAGCAAACTGCCGCGATTCAAGAAGAAGCCAATGCAGCAGTTGCTGAGGCAACTGAGAACGGAACAATGAGACAAGTTTTATCACTCGAAACTTTAAGCGACGAGGTAAGAGCTACCGTTGACGGGATGAAGAGTAAGTGGCAAGAGTATCAAGACGCCGCAACAAATATGTTTGACGTTTTGTCAGATAAACAAGAAATGTCTGTCGGGGAAATGCAGAAGAACCTTGAAGAAAATCAACGAGTTATTAGCACATGGGCTGATAATATTGCAAATCTTGCAAGTCGTGGTGTGGACGAAGGACTTCTCGCCAAATTACGCGATGCAGGGCCAGAATCAGCAGGGTATGTAGCAGCGATGGTATCAGCATCAGACGCAGAGCTTCAAAATTTAAGTAGTACTTATGCAAAAGGTGGAGAAACTGCCACTAATGCATTTAAAACAGCATGGGATACCGGAGCTCAAGGAATCGATGAAAAAATAACAAGTATGGTGTTTTCGGCAGAAACTTCATTGGACACAGCAATTAAGACAACCAATTGGAAAGCTCTTGGGGAACAGGTTCCGAAAGGTGCCGCAGAGGGAGTAAAGTCTGGTTCTAAGGATGTCTCAGATGCTGCTGGAGAAATGGCAAGTGAAGCAGATGAAGCATTTGCAAGCGAAGCTGAAATTCATAGTCCTTCACGTGTTTTCCATGAGCACGGTGAAAACCTTGCAAGAGGAGCCGAGGATGGAGTTAAATCAGGAACTTCAGATGTTGTATCGGCTGTAAAATCAATGGCAGAAGAATCAGCATCTGCGTTTGATGGGCTAGAAAATCAAATGCAAAGCTCAGGATCAAATGCAATGGCAGGATTTGCGAACGGAATTAATGAGAATGCACATCTAGCAATCAATGCAGCTAATAGTGTCGCAAACCAAGTTGCTGAAACAATTAACAGTGCTCTTGATATTCATAGCCCGTCTCGTGTTACTCGAAAATCTGGAGAAAACACAACCGAAGGGCTTGAGGTAGGGTTACTCAGTAGGCTTAGGACATTAGCAAAATCGGCTCAAAAAGTAGCACAGACAGTCGCAGAAAATATGCAAGTTCGTAGTCAACAAAAATTTGATTTAGGATTAGCAGGTAGCGGGTATTCAATGTCATTTGATATGTCTAGTAGTGTTCAAGAACCTCAAATTCCTCCGATATATGTAACATCGATAGCTGAGTTAGACGGCAAGGTTGTTACGAAGCAATTAACGCCTCAACTTGCGACAGAGTTGCAGAAACAACAAAGCAAAACGAATTTATCTAAAGGAAGGAGAGTTTAATTTGAGTCACATCGAAGACTTAAGACCTAGAGTTCCGTATAAATTCAAAAATAAAAAAAGTCTTTATGAGTTTACCGATACTTTATCGATGCCCAAAGACTCTCCGCTCCCTTCAGAAGCTTTAAATTTTAATGGTAAGTTTTTAGAAGAAATCGTTCCTGGATATAGAACATTGAATGTTGTTGGTCGAGAATTGGCAGCGACTCAGGTGCAAACACATCAACTTGGAATTCGAGACGGAACACGCCAAGTTTATTCGAGAATACCAGATAGACTAATTACAATAAAGTATCGACTGGAAGCTGAAAATAATGAATTGTTTAGAGATTATTTTAACAAACTAAATATATCGTTGTATTCAGAAAAAGACGTGCCGTTATGGTTTAACGACGAACCAGAAATGATGTGGACTGGAAGCAAAAGCGATGTGGAAGAAGTTGCTGAAGGTGTGAATTGTATTACAAGCACATTTACCATTCTACTTTCAGATCCATATAAATATACAAAATCAGACGCAACAAGCGTCATGTGGGGATCAGAAATCATTACATTTCAGGCGAACTATTTGTTAGGGAATACTGGATCTGGTGCCGTTCTAATGCCGATCATTTTTGAAGGTGGCGCTTATTGGGGGTCTGATATTATCACTTTCCAACACCAAGGCTATCTGATGGGTGACACAGGTAGAGAAGCGCAACCGTTTGAGATTTATCCGACCGTTGAAGGCTTGAAGGTGAAACCGATGATCGAAATTGTCGGCATGGGTCGAAGTGTCAAGATTCGAACACGATCAGACACAATTGATCTAGGTGACTTTGACAATGCGACAATTGTGATCGACACTCAAACATTCAATATTACAAAGAATGGAAAACCAATGATCAGGCCAATGAATGACTTTTATATTTACCCAAAAGAACCACTTTATGTTTCAGGAAAAGACGGTGAGTTTGATCTCACAATTAAATATTCAAATCGATATCTATAAGGAGCTGATAACTTGTTAATGACAATGAACCTTAGTCGTGAGTATACAGCTATCTTAGAGAATGCTTATGATGTAAGTTATCAAAAGATTGAAAATGAAATCGGATCAATTGAATTCTCGATGCCGCTTTATGATACAAAAAATACTATGATTCAAGAATTACAATATGTTGAATTAACTGACAATGAGAATGAGTATATCGGCCTTTATCGAATTATGCCTTCAACTACTCGTAAAGATGCTAATGATTATTCAATAACATATACGGCAATGCATGTTTTAGGGACGCTATTAGACAGCGTCCTTTTTGGTTACCATGAATTAATCAATCGAACCACGAAAGACGTGATTAATTACATTCTTGGCAAACAAAAAACAAAACATTGGGTTTTGAAAAGGTGTGATTTCACTCGCTATTTTAGCTATGCATGGGAAAACGAAAATGGTTTGGCTGATGCATTATTCTCTATTCCAGCAGCTTTTGATGAAGACTATATGTGGATATATAATACTCAAGTTTACCCTTTTGAATTATCGCTTGTAAAACCGCCTACTGAACCGATTTGTAGAGTCCAAGAGGGTTATAACATGGAAGGATTTGAAGTAGAGTCGGATCCTAACAATTTGGTGAATAGAGTTTACCCTTTGGGTGCTGGCGAAGGAATTAATCAAATTAACATAAAGTCAGTAAACAATAATGTTCCGTATGTGGAAGATACATCTTCTATAAAAAAATATGGGTTAGTGGAGTATGTTTGGACAGACCTACGATTTACTCAACCTCAAGCGTTAAAAGATAATGCTGTGAATATGCTAAAAAAATGGTCTGTCCCAAAAGTATCATGGAACGTTAGTGCGGCGGACCTTATCAAATTGACCGATACTCCTTTAGAAATTGATAAACTACGACTAGGTACAGTTGTAATGATTAATACGAACGACTTCGGATCTTTCAATTTAAGAATCAAGAAGGAATCAAAATCAGACGTTTTTGGAGCACCGCAATCAATTGATTTAGAACTTGGTAACCTGAAAGATGACATTAACACTACAATGTCCGATCTTGGGAGAAAACAACAAATCAATGAAACGTATAGCCAAGGTGCTACAAACATCTTGAATTATTCATACCAAGACAATTGTGAAGCAGCATATCCAGCTGAAATCGAATTCTATTTGGATGATGATGTTTTCCATGTGAATACAGTTGAACTTACATTTAAAACAAAACGTTATCGCGGGTACACAAAAGCTGTAAAAGGCGGAGGAGCGAAAACAATTACGAGTGAGGCCGGGGGGAAATCTACGCAGACAAGTAGTGCAGGTGGCGGTTCCGTTCGCTCAACTTCAGCTGGTGGAAGTTCCGTTCGGTCGACAACAAGCGGAGGTGGTTCATATCAAGGCGGTAGTACACAAGGCGGTGGTGGCACCTCACAGTCATCCGCTGCCGGTGGAGATCATAATCATACGGTAATGAGGTACCTTGGAGATGTTGGGAAAGATGAAACAGTAGGAACTGCACGGATGTATCAACCGCTGGGAAGTAATTTCCGAGTGATTCTTAAATCAGCCTCTATGCCAGGTGATATAGTAACGGCAGGATCGTCTGGGAATCACTCGCATACTGTGAATATTCCTAATCACTCGCATGGATTCAACATAAATATTCCAGCACACACGCATAATGTATCAATACCGTCGCACACACATAGTGTAAACATACCGAATCATACACATACGGTGCAAATTCCTTCTCATAAGCACAATGTAGTGTTGCCTGAACACACTCATCCTTTGGAGTGGGGTATTTTTCAAGCAAGTGATTCTGCTAGTCGTGTGGATATTATTGTGGACGGTACGACATTACCGAAACACGAAACGTCTCAAAGTCGCTTGAACATAGTGAATTATTTGAAAAAAACTTCAAGTGGAAAAATTCAGCGAGGAAATCACACGATACAAGTTAAACCGAATAAGCTTGCACGTATCGAAGCACAAGTGACTTGTCGGGTATTTATTCAAAGCCAACTAGGAGGACAATTTTAATGTATGTTATGCAATTAATTTTAGAAAATGGAGTTCTACTAAAAATTACTGGATCACATAAGGAACTTGTACCTTTACAAAAGAAAATCGAAAAGGAACCCAGTTTGACGAAGTTTATCAAATTAACGGATAGTCTGACAGTAAAACCAAGAACTATTTGCGCCATCGAGATTTTTGATGTGACGGAAGGAGTAATAGAAGATGAAAATTAAAGTTAAAAAAATTAGTGGTGAAGAATTTGCTACAGAAACAGACAAGACAATTGAACAACTTTATGAAGAGCTATCCAATCAAATGGACGGCTCTTTTATTTTACTCGGTGATCGTATTGAGCAAAAAATGACGATTGAATCAATTTCTAAAGCTTAGGGGGAATTAATTTGGCAGTAGATCATATTCAAGAGACGGACACGCTGAATGCAGGGCGTGGAAAAATTAATCAGGCAATTGATCTGGCAAACAGTTCATCGACTAAAGTAGATCAATATCGAACTGAGTTAGATCAAGGTGTTGCCGATGCAAAAACAATTGCGACAAATGCTGGAAATGAGGCGAAGAATGTTGCTCAGACAGCTGCTGCCGAAGCCACACAAACAGCATCCTCTGCAGCTACTGAAGCTACAAGTATCGCCACTGCTGCAGGTAACGAAGCGAAGGAAATTGCTGAGACTGCAGGGGCAGAAGCAAATGTAAAAGCGGATAAAGCAATCGCTGATTCAAGAACAGCAGTAGATAATTCAAACCAAGCGATTGGTCGCGCTAATCAAAATAAACAGGAATTTGATGCGTTAGAAAATGAATTTAATGAATTAATTGCTCAATCAGGAGACAGTACTCCTGAAATCGTGCAAGCAAGAACCGATAGCCAGGGCGTTAAGCAAAGCACGTTGCAAAATCGTTTAGCTGCTGACTTTGGTATTCGGTTAACTAATGCAGATGCAATCAAACTATTTAGCGGTCCAGTTAATGTTCCCAAGATGATGGATCTTGCCGGAAAAGTTGCAGGAAATACTTCAGCCAATCCACATTCTGTTTACACGGATTACACCGCTACGAGTCTGAAAAATCCGGCAGCAGCATGGTCAGAAATCACTCAAGAAAATTATAACAAGCTTGTTGGTCGCGATGATTCTGGGGTATCTGTCGGATCTAGTCAAGGAAGTGTCATTCCTCAGCAATTAAGTAAGTTCGATACCGTCAAAGCGATTGAGCAGTTAGCTCCTCGAATTTTCGAAGGGATGACAGTAGAAGAAAAAGTTCAATATATCAAAGATAATTTTATTTCTTTTTCTGTGACTACTCGTGCAAAAGCCTCTTCTCCGAACAATAAAAATTTAAAAGTCGGTATTTTCTTGGAGTCAACGGAGTCATACACAACTAAAATTCAAGGAGACGCTACAGAATTTACCGATTTTACCACTGAAATCAACGACAGCAATTTCATTGATTCAAACGGAAATATTAACGTTCTTTCTTATGTAGATAGTTCAAATGGTGTCACTGCAGCTAGTCTAAATACTGACTACATCGGTGTTCAATTAATGGTCTCACTGAATCCATTGACCGTTTTAAATAAAGCTGGATTTGCAAACGAAGATGATTTAGCTTTAAAAGCTGATAAAGAAGAAGTTAACACTCATTTAATGGATCAAGAGAATCCACACGGGGTTACAGCTGCGCAAGTTGGTGCTTATTCTAAAGAGGAATCCGACGAGAATTTTACAAATAAGTCCGACGCTGAGGTAACTTACGCTAAAAAAACTGATCTGACAAAAGAAAAAGTGGGGTTAGGAAATGTAGATAATTTTACTACAGCTACCCAAACTGAAGCAGAAGCAGCGTTCAACGAAGAACGGTTTATGGTTCCGCGAACCACAAGAAATCTGGTTGATAGAAATTTCGGACAATCGTTTACTTCTGGAACTAAGTTCATTGCTCACAGGGGGAATAACTATTTTTATCCTGAAAATTCACTTATAGCATTTGAAAAGACAACAAGACATTGGGGATCAGAAACGGATATTCAACTTACCACGGATGGTAAATGGTATTGTTTCCACGATAAGACAGTTGATCGCATGACTAACGGAACAGGGAATTTTATGGATAAAACATCCAGTCAAATCGATGCTCTAAGACTAGATACAGGTAATGGTATTAGTACTTTATCTGATACAGAAAAGAAAATACCAACTTTTGATCAATATCTAAACGCTTGTTTGAAGGCAAGAATTGTACCAGTTATTGAAATCACACCACTTAAAACGGACTTTACTGATGCGCAATTAGATTCGATAGTTACTACTATTCGTAGAAAAGGTCTCGAAAACAAATGTGTGATTATTTGTTTTACCTATGAAGTATTAGTTAAGATGAGACAAAGAATGCCTTCGACTGTGATGCATTGGCTTCTCAGCGTTTACACGTCTGATGTGCTCGAAAAATGTATAGAAAATCATTTTGTACCTAGCTTCGATTCTACCAAATCGTTTGTAACTCAGTCTTTAGTTGATCAATACCATGATTCGGGTTTGGATGTAGGAATTTGGTTAGCACCCTACTCTGATCATCAAAAGTACGCAGAGATGGGCTTAGACTATATCAGTACAAATGATCCAAGCGGGAATCTCAGGTACTTTGAACCCGCGCTTAGAAGTGGCATGACGGCGAATAAAACTGGTTTAACTGGTCCGACATATATTGAAGAAATGTCAAATGGAGAAATCCATATCAGAGTCAATGTTACCGGAGGGCAAAATGATGTTGGTGTGTACATTTGTGCTCTTGAAAGTTGGGCGATTCCTCGTCACTCTTTAACGTTGATTGGCTATGTTCGTTCAACTAAAGTAACAGGATTTTCATTTGTTCCTGTGGCTGTTGGGGTTGGAGGGTATTCTGCCAATGATTCGACTATAGCAGATGCGAACATTAAATCAGGATATCTGTGTACCGGGACCAATTGGGAACAACGTTCGTCATATGCGGCGTTTGATATTTTTTATCGTATCTAAGCACACTTTCTGGTGTGCTTTTTATTTTGATTGGAAGGGGGAGTCATGTGGGAATGGAACTTGAAGCTCAGGTAAAACAGCACGAAGATAAGCTAAAGCAACACGACAAAGAAATCAGTCGCTTAAATGACCTTTCAATAGAAATGCAAAAATCAATGAACGAAGGGCTTGCTCGTGTGGATGAATCAAATAGATTTTTGCGAGAACAAAATACGCGCCAATCGGAACAAAACGCTGAAATTTTGAGAGAGGTCCTAAATCGTAACAAAGAAGAAGAGAAGCATAAGTACGAACTACGTATGATTGATAAGACTAACATATGGAAACTAATCTTGGGAATTGGTGGTGGTGCTGGCGTTGTATTTGCATTCGTACTGGAATTGCTTAAATTTTTGAGGGGGTGAGAATAATGCAAAATAGGACGTTTGAAATTTTGAAGTGGATCGCTTTAGTTGTAATTCCTGCCTCGGCTACATTCGTTGGCGTTGTGGGTAAGGCTATAAACTGGCAGTATACCGATATTACCGTAATTGTTATCACTGCTTTAGGTACTTTCTTGGGTACTGTATTAGGAGTTTCGAATCGTACTTACAAAATGTTTTCAGCAGATGAATAGGAGAGAATACATGAAAAAGAAAATTATTGTAGGAGCTATTGTAGCTCTTTTTTTGTTGCCAATTTTTCCAAGTACAGTACAAGCGGCGAAAGGGGATCAAGGCGTTGACTGGGCTGTATATCAAGGAGCACAAGGGAAATTTGGGTATGGCTCGGATAAATTTTCGATTAGTCAAATCGGTGGATACAATGCTGGTGGTTTGTACAATCAGTGGACTTATTCTAGTCAAGTAGCTTCGACGATCGCACAAGGTAAACGAGCGCATACCTATATTTGGTATGACACGTGGGGGAGTATGAGTATTGCAAAAACAACAATGGATTACTTTTTGCCTAAGATTCAAACGCCGAAAGGGTCAATCGTAGCGCTTGACTTTGAACATGGTGCTTCAAGCAACAAACAAGCCAATACAGAAACCATTTTGTATGGCATGCGGCGAATTAAACAAGCCGGTTACACTCCGATGTATTATTCGTATAAACCATTCACGCTTCAGTATGTGAACTATCAGCAAATTCTAGCGGAGTTCCCTAACTCGTTGTGGATGGCTGCCTATCCGAATTACAATGTAACGCCAAAACCTGTCTGGAGTGTTTTTCCGAGCATGGAAGGCGTAGCAATCTATCAGTTTACATCTACGTATGTCGCTGGTGGCTTGGACGGTAATATTGATTTGACAGGTATTACAGATAACGGCTATAACGGAGCTATCAAAGACGATGACGGCAAAGTTACTGTGAAGCCTGATACTGA